>Ga0209535_1000003_pt1 | contig 250989 bp, 300 predicted proteins | sample LinPmetageLP28_FD_184041 | JGI IMG/M metagenome (GOLD analysis project Ga0209535, IMG submission 184041) | Marine viral communities from the Pacific Ocean - LP-28 (SPAdes) (version 2) | ecosystem: Environmental > Aquatic > Marine > Oceanic | place: Pacific Ocean | collected 2009-08-22 | reverse complement strand
AGTCGTGTGCTAACATAGGCTTGAACAGTTCGTAGCTATCAATATCATCTATGTTTGCAAAGTATTCTTTGTCAGCTTTTTTAGTCCATTCAGCTTGTGCTTCAAACTCAGCTTGACCTTTAGCGGTGGTAGCATTGCTCCTACCAACGTTCTTTGCTATGCTCATATTCCAAACACTGGTGATCTTCTCACCATCAACCAAACCACTAATACTACGGATACCTGCTGTATCTTCGTCAGTGTAACCTACCTGTACAGTCCAGGTACGAACTTTTCCCTTGCTGTCTCTTTTGTACAGCGGATCTAAACTAACGATATTTTGCATTATACACCTTCCATATCAAATTCAAATTGATAATCCGGAGCATGTTCTGCTTCGAACTCTTTAACGATTGATTTCTTTTGGGCAATCATATGTTCTAGCGAATATACTGCCATTCGCTTTTCATCACTTGCACCTTCTGTCAAGTTAATAATTGCACTTTCAAGTATTTCGATATCTTGTAACACATCATTCATCTTCGTTTTCCTCTAACTCTGATCCCCAATCCCAATCAATTATTGGTTGTGAAAATCCATCAACAGCTTCCATGCCATTGTATTCTTGCTCAATATCCATTAGAAGTTTTCCTTTTCACCTGTAACAAGGTTACACATTTCAAGTATTACATATGGGACCTTAGTTGACATGGTCACTTTGCCAGCCCAATCACATGCATCTTCCCAGTTAACAAAACTCATTGTCTCTGTAGTTTCAAGCCCTTCACAAATCCCCGACAAATGGTATTTTGTCATTTCAACTTTGAATTTCATACCTAAAAAATCTGTTTTAAGTGTTTCAAGCATTTGGATTTCGTTTTGCATGTTTGTTCCTTTTGTTTAACTTATACATATATTATACGACACTTTATTCAAAAGGTCAAGAAAAATCGCAAGAAATATTTCCTGCGTTTTCAATAGGTTATAATTTTTTTGATTTTTATTTTGGTAAGAACCAATGACTACAATCATCACATGGGTCGTCCCATTTAAAAGGTATTGGGTTATTTTTAGGAGCTGTGTCCTGCATAGTCAACTCCTTGCTAATAGTGTATTGAGTCGTCGTTTACTTATTCCTTCTCAAGCAAAATTTTTGACTATATATGCTAGTTTATATTGTACAAACATAAGGTTTGTTCCATTGACCAACATTGATATCAGTGTAATGTGACCGACTAAAGTAATCAGTCATTGCATCATCATTGTTAAAGTACTTGGTACCTTTCATAGCATCTAGCAATTCGTTAAGGAAGTCACGTGCTACACCGTTGTAGTGTTTGTCGATCCAATATACATTTACATCAGCATATTCATCACCGTGTACAAAGTAATCACTAAAATCAATAGCACCAGTGGCCACCTTAACAACCAATGTGCTGTGATGCCTAACACCGATGCTGCCCTTCATGTTGTACTTTTTTAGTACAGCTTTAATTCCAGGCGCTAATCTTGCTTTATCGTCTTTGCTTACATATGCCATGTTAGGCTCCTTTTTTTAACTTACTCATATACTATACAACATAAATGAGTGCTTGTCAACCGTTTGAGCAAAAAACGTTTCTTTAGATTTCAATGACTTATAAATTATTTGGAAAAAAGTTTGGTTTGATTGTCCCACCAAACTCCAGCAAATCCAGGCAATTGTGTTATTTTACTGCGTTTAAGGTATTGCCGCACATAATTGTACTGTTGAATACTTAATGCTCTAGGTGTAATAGTAGTTTCTAACTCCCATCTAAGATGGTCCGGGATTGCAATACCATCTAATTGTTGGAGTATTTTAGTTTTATACACTGGATCTAAGTGTCTAATTTGTAACGCACTAGGGTTGCTTAATGCTTGCAAACTATATTCTTGACCTTGTTCAATTAACCAGGGTATAAAATTATGTAAATCAAATGCACCTAGAACACTGCATACGCTCATAAAATCGTGTTTGATGTTGTTGTCTCGTAACATTTGTAAATTAGCTTTAAATCTTGCACAATCAAATCCATGTCTTGGGATATGATTATACTCTGGTGTAGCATCTAAACTGATGTGTATTAACAAGCGATCGGCACTGGCATGTTCAAGTATTTGTTTTAAAAACCTATTGCTTGGAGGATTTAAATTTGTATTAATAACCCAACGTTTAACTTTTTGAGGATTGATTGCAAAGATGTTTTTTAATGTATGATATTGCATCAAAGGTTCGCCACCTAATAAACTTAACACAATACTACGGTTAGCTTGAGTGTTTATATAATCAACTATCTGTTTGAAATTTTCTTGTGCATGTTGGGATTGATCAATAATTGGTGTTAAATTTGTTTTAGCACTACTAGAAATTAAATCAAAATTACCTTGTGTATTAATTGATGTCTCCCACATACTGCTGAATTTAGGTGAACAATAACTACACATATGGTTACATAAATTACTGGTGTATATGTCTATTTTGTGTTCAACTGGGCTAAGATTAGCACTTAGCTGTCGTAAACTTTGTTTTCCCATGGCTTCGTCAGCCCAACATTGTTCACAACTGGGTACCTCAATCCCTTGTTCCATTTGAAGTTTTTCAGTTTGCCAACGTTGTATTAATTCGGGTAAGTTTCTATCAAATTTATCACTGTATGCTTTACAACAACTACCAGCAATATTTTGATTTAGATAAAAACTTTTTTCAGCTAGTTTTAAACTGCATGCTTTCATTTAACAAATGCCCCTATGCGGCCATGTACATCAGGATAGTCTCGATAGGTGTATCCTCTAGGTGGTGCAGTACTTTGTCCTTCCCATACAGGTACAAACTCTTGTATGTCACCTTCAAAGTCTTCGTTGTGTCTAAAGTGTAATTCTATTACTTTCCCGTTAATGTATTCAACATTGAGCCATTGATAATGCGAAAAGATTTGTAATTCAAAAGGTAATGGTATTATGTCTTTGGTACGTATCCATTTATCCCATTTAGTAAATGTATCTTTACTTTTGTGTCCTTCAACACATAAATGTTGTTTTCCAAATTGGTAGTCAATACTTAAATGTCTTCCGTCAAACCATTCACACCAAAAATGACCTATAGGGAGATGACAGGTGTCCTCTTCTAGCCATACTCGTTGGGCACCCAATCCCAAACCCAATGCATTAACACACGGACGAACAATATACCAACCAGCTGCTGGTACATCAATGCCAGTTGGCCCACATGTGTATCCTAATTTTTTACCGAGTATTAGTTTATCCAATGCCCACATGTCATTGGGATCCAGAGTCTTCCAGACTAAGTCTTCAGGGCCGTCTTCGTAGTTCATTTTCCTATGTATGCCGCCATATCAGCCATTCTACAACTAAATCCCCATTCGTTATCATACCATCCCAATACTCGTACCATACGACGATCTACTACTTGAGTTTGATCACTTGCAATAATACAACTTTCTCGGGTATGATTAAAGTCAGTACTCACCAATGGGGCTGTTTCAAACCCGAGTATACCAGGTAAAAACAACTCACTGTATGTATAAAATGCATGATTTACATCTTTAACTGTTACATTGTCTTGCACTTCAACAGTAAGATCCACACAACTAACATTTGGTGTGGGTACTCGAATACTTGCCCCAGATAATTTTCCTTGTAACTCAGGTATAATTTTTCCTATATTTTTTGATGCACCTGTACTTGTTGGTATCATGTTTACTGCACTAGCCCTCGAACGATATAAGTCTGTGTGTTTTTTGTCTATTGTGGCTTGATCGCCTGTGTAACTATGTACTGTTGTCATCATGCCCCTTTTGATTCCAAACTCTTTGTGCAATACACTAGCCATTGGGGCTAGGCAGTTTGTTGTGCAACTTGCATTGCTGATGATTCTATCATCTCTAGTAATATCTTCATGATTGATTCCGTATACTACTGTACGATCTACATTCTTAGCAGGTGCACTAATAAGAACTTTCTTTGCACCATTATTAACATGGTGTATACTTGCTGTGCCGTCATTGAAAGCACCTGTGCATTCTAATACAACATCAACCCCATACCATTTCATTTTTTCAATGTCACGCTCTTCAGTCCACAATATTGGTTCTTGTATTGATCCTTGGTATCTGCCATGTACACTATCATACTTGAGCAAATGCATATTAGTTTCTTTACTACCTGATGCATTAATTTGTACTATTTCCATATCATTACGATCATTCATAATGTGTCTAGTAATACAACGACCAATTCTACCAAAGCCGTTTATACCAACGGATATCATTCGTAAGACTCGCCAGTCTCACGGAAGAAGTTTTCACTCCAAAACGCTTTGTCGTCAATCCAAATATCGTAGTTTTCTTTTTTGCCTACGCTTAATTCGTGAAATTTTGCACCCCATTTAATTAATTGATTGTTTGTTAAGTTGTAATAGTCTACACCACTTACACAACCACGTGCTGTCATATACTTGATAGTATGTCCTGCATCAAACAATGCATTTACTCTGGCAATGCGTTCAGGCATTGGTATATGATTTGCATAATCTTTTTTGCCACCACTGTCTGGTATAATAACTTCCTTACATATTGTTCCATCAATATCAATTACGTACTTCAATCTATCAACCTTTCTAGTGTCTCTAAACAAAATTTGCTGTCATCTTCAGCACCTACATCTATAGCTGTTTTTACACATTTACGTGTGTAATCTAAAGCAAAACGATTACCATCGATGCCCATACCTGTGTTAATTAAATACACATTACATTTATTAGCATTTACTTTATCCATTAGTAAATTACTATATACACTTACTGACCTAGGCATAAAGGGCGAACCATAACATGGAGAAAATGTTTTTTTGATTTCGTTATCGCCTGCTTCTGTTCCGGGCATCTGACTAGTGTATCCTGTTTCAAAGAAACGTCTTACAGTGTTGCCACTAATTTTACTAACAGGAGGAAATACACCTTGTGCATCCATTGTTAAAAAGAATATATTGTTAGGGTGGTCGAACTGTTGTGGTTTGTGGTAAGCATTTTCTACACAATCTATAGGATAACTTAGTCGAGCGTTTGATACACCAGGATTTTCTACTACTAATGTATCTTTACTACGTGCTAGTTCTACTGCATCAAAAATTGTTTTATGTGTTTCTGGTGTTAAGCCTTCGCTTTTAGCATAGCATCCAGTTTCAATCATTTGGATACCGTCTTGTTCCCACAACACTTCGTCGTCACTAATAAGTTGATAATCAGGGTCACTACTAAGTGTTGTTTTTCCTGTGCCACTAAGCCCAAACATTAAGTTAGTTGTATCTTTGTATGTAAATGCACTACAATGCATTGGCAACGCATCTCTTCTTGGCGTTACAAAACTTACAATACCAAATACACCTTTCTTAATCTCTCCTAAGAATGTTGTACCTGCAATAAGCATCACTTGTTCATCTAAGTGTACATATATTTTAGGCTTAGGTACTATCAGGTCTGTGTTGTGTAGTATTGTCCAGTCAGCAGTATGTTCTAATCCGTTTTCTTCTACAGTAAACATATTGCGTACAAACTGTGCATGTCTGTCGTCATTTGTTTCTACTCTAAAACATAACCCACAAGTATAAAATACTAGGTTGTGATTATATTCTAGTTCATACATATCATTATGAAACTCTTTAAAATCTGTTTCTTCGCCAATCTTATGATACTTAGGCCTTGACATGTCTAAGCATTTTGTTTTGTGTCCAAAGAAATATTTGTTCTCTGGGCTTCTTCCTGTTGGGTGTGTTGTAATTTCAATGTTCATTGTTTTTTCTTTGCAGCTTTTTCTTCTTTTGTTAATTTATTCCCCCAGGTGTTGTTGCTAATACCTAATTCGCTTGGCATGGGTTTGGTTTTTCCTACTTTGACTTCTCCGCCTTTAGCTAAGTATTCGGCGATTAAATCTGCATCTGTATTCTTTTTAGGCATATGGTTCATTGACATATTAATACTCCACTGTTGAATAAATTGGTATATCACGCTTACGTATAGAATCTCCTCCTGGCAAGTATGTTAGATCAATTGCACATGCTACAGCAATTACCTCGGCACCTGCACGTTCGGTTAAATCTATTACAGCATTCATAGTGCCGCCGGTAGCCAACAAGTCATCAAATATAATAACTCTATCTCCTTTGCTAATAGCATCTGCTTGTATTTCTATTGTTGCACTTCCATACTCTAGTTCAAATTCTTGAGAAATAGTTGCACCGGGTAGCTTGCCTGTTTTACGTGCAAGTACCAAAGGATGCCGGGTACGATATGCAAAGACACTAGCAAAAGGAAATCCTCTTGCATCAATTCCTATAATTTTATCACAAGGCATATACTTGAGCAACTGACTATAGAAACTGTCATTTACTAATTCAAATCCAGGACTAGAACAAAGACTAGCTGTGTCTTTAAACACTACTCCCTTAACTGGAAAGTCGTTAAAACTTTTAATATATTGTTTAATCATTGGTGCCTTTCAACCTTGGACAATTCATTGTGCAACATAATGGTTTGGTTAAGTGTATGTTTTTGTAGAAAGAAACTGTGTCATTCTGCTTTAAAATATTACTTATTGTTGTATTGGCAATGCCGTAATTGTTTTTGTTTTTTCCAAAAGGTGTTTTGTAATAGTAACGATGATCAGCTATAAAGCAACAAGGTGAATAGTAACCATCGGCACTTATGTAATGCATATTGCCTTTGTCGCATTTTGCATCAATGTCAGCTGTTCCATCTAAGGCTTTAACTCTTCCTTTGGCCCTTGGGTGTATTAAGTTTTCATCGTCTGGCGCCAAATCTCTAAGTTCTCCCTCATACCTATCACTGCGGTCTAACAAAAATCCATCAAACCCCATTTTTATACTCAGTTGGGCAACATTATCAATGTCATTGGCATTAAATGCAAAAGGAATATACTTCCAAATTGTGCGAACACTAGCCGCTGTTGCTACGTCTATTCCTAGTTTTATGCTTTTCCAGTCACCATTTTCTCTGTAGTTTGTAAATGTTTCAGGTGTACCATCGATACTAAATTCAATAGTATCATTTTTATCTAGCTGTGCAACTAATTTTTTCCACCAAGCTGTTGTCTTGTAACTACCATTTGTTGTTATTTTTAACTGGGCACCACGTGCCTTAAGTTCTGTAACAAGCTCATAAAATTTAGGATGATATATTGGATCTCCATAATTACCACAGAGATATATCAACATGTTATCGAGATTTATATCTAAAAATTGTAGTAGTTTGACAATATCAATACTATAATTTTTCCAATGTTTAAGCCATTGTTTTCTAAATATAGTTCTTGCACAACCTTCGCATTTGAGAGTACATAAGTTTGTGGGTTCGATGTGTAAGCCAGTGAGCATGTAGTATTTAAGCGCCTCCTAATCTAAGGTATTATTTACTAAATATAGTAACACAAACTTCGTTGGAGAGCAAGAAAATTATGGAAGCAACTAAATTACACCATTATGCTCAATGCAGTCAATTGGCTTATTTGGACAAAGGTGGATCAAAATTTAAAAAATTAGGATATACTGTTAGTAAATTTATTGAACATGAAGGTGCTCAGGCATATATTGTAAGCAACAAGGATCAAATAACTGTTTGTTTTAGAGGAACCGAACCGTCTGAAATCAGCGATCTTGCAGCTGATGCCAAAGCATGGTACAGTAATGGGTTTCATGCAGGATTTAAAACTGAAGCAGACAAACTTATTAATAAAATACAAATTGAATTAAAAACGCTTCTCAAAAAGAAAAGTCGGCCTGTTACAATTACAGGACACAGTTTAGGTGGCGGTATGAGTGTTGTTGCATCTTATTATCTTGCTAGTAAACCACAAGACCCGGGTCCAAATTTTAATGTTAAGCATGTTATTACATTTGGTGGACCACGTGCAACAAGTTTAAGTAAAAGTTATAAATGCCCAGTACCAGTAATAAGAGTAGTAAACAATAATGATGTTGTGACAAAAGTACCGTTTTGGTTATTAGGGTACAAGCATGTAGGTGAATTATTTTACCTAAACTATTTTGGTAATGTTCGTAAAATGACAAAATGGCAACGTATAAAAGATAGCTGGCGTGGACGCTGGCGTGCTTTTAAAAAAGGTGTACCTTTTGATGGATTATACGACCATAGTATGAATGAATATATAAAATATTTAAGTAATGCAAAGGACTAAACATGGAAACAATAGCATCTACAGACATTGGATTAGAATTAACTAATCTATTGATGCCTTTTGTGAGTGCATTAATGTTACTTGTTGTTACCCTTTGGTTTAAAGATTATGCAACTAAAATTGCTAAAGGCCTGGCATTTCAAATGAACAAGCAATTCCAAGAAGGTGACAAAGTTATCCTTGATGGCGAACGTGCATTAATTGTAAAAATTGGAATTACAGAAACTGTGTTTGGTGTTACTAAAACGTCTGGAGAGTTTGACGGAGATTATGTATGGAGATATGTTCCTAATGAACGTATTTCGTTTTTAAAATTAGAAAAAGTTATATTTGACCATACACCAGATAACAACAGTCACGATATAGCTCAAAATAAAAAACGTATTGATAAAATAGAGGGTCAATGATGTGGGAAATAATTGAAAGAATGATCACAGATCGGTTGTGGATTTATACAGCATTAGCAGGTAGTATATTTGGCGCATTGTTTGTTTACTGGATCAAAGATACATACATTGCTTTTTGGGCAATTAACAAGTGGGAAGCAACATTAGACTTTTTGGTTAATCGGTGGGGCTGGACTTGGTTCAAACACAATCCAGATGCATGGAAATCTGCAAATCCCAAGTTAACAAAAAAGATTGAAGACCTTGAAGGTCGTATTAAGAAATTAGAAGGATTAAAGTATGAGCGATGATACACAAACTAAAAAAGTAACCATTGATCTTGAAGTTGACACTAGTGTAACTGATAGTAGCAAAAATAGATTTCAATTTTTAATTGACCTTGCTAAAGCAGTTGATGCCTGGCGAATTTTTCCAAGATTGTTTTTAACTGTGTACATTTATTTACTATATAGGGTTGTGGAGTGGTATATGGCATTACCTACGCCTACACTTGAACAATCTGGTTTAGTAAGTATTGTTGTTGGTGCAGGCGCAGCTTGGTTTGGCTTGTACACTGGTACAAGTAAAAAAGGTTAGTTATTTTTTTGCAGTCTTTTTCTTCTTAACGACTGATTCACTTAACGCTCCATTTAGATAACGTAACAGTACGCCATATGCTGGAAGGAAGATAATTAATCCCACAGCAATTTTAAGTACAACTTGTGATCCTGCAATTTCCATCCAGTTAGCTGCCATATACTCGTCTGCTGAGTTATTAAATGCTACCCAGAAGAATGTGTACGTATCAATAATGTTTGCGGCTACTGTTGACACTGCTGGTGCTAGCCACCATTGCTTGGCCCAATTCTCACGTAGGTATTGAAATACATATACATCAAGCATTGTACCAACTGCGTAAGCAGTAGCACTTGCAAAACCAATGCGTAATGCAACACTTTGTGGAGCTCCTTCTAGCATTACAACTGCAATAGATCCAATAATAGCCAATGGATACGCTGCCGCAATAGTTGCTCGGGCAATGTTTTTACCTAACATTCGTACTGTTAGGTCGGTTGCAAGAACAACCAATGGGAAGGTAAATGCTGCCCATGTTAGTTTAACTCCAAAAAATTCTACTGGAATACTTACTAAAGCATTTGACACTGTGATTACTGCAACATGCAATAACGCTAGTTTCAGCATCATAGTTCGGTCTACGTCTTTAAAAATTCCTAACATTGTCTTTCCTTTTCTTTTGTAGATAAATATTTATGGTAAATTAGGGAGAAATTTAATGAAAAATTGGATTGATAAACGCATGAAAGAACGCACGTCTTGGGATGGTGCTGCACTAGTAGTACTAGGACTTATGGTGTTGTTCCTTGCACCATTGGCAAAAATTGCTGCGGGACTTGCTATTGCCTATGGTGCTTGGACCATTTGGAAATCCGAATAATATGATCGGTGGAGCTCCAATGTTCTTTACATACATGTTGATTGTAGCAGGTATTAATGTTGCTATACATGTTATGATACAAATGTATTTTGAAGGACACGAAGCATTTAAAGATTAACTTACCCGGAAAAGAGTTTCGGCACGACAAACAGGCTGTGATCGACAGTCTCTTATATTTTGCTGAAATACCTCAGGCTCAGGAGCCCAATCAAATTTGGGTTGTTCTGGGATTAAATTTTCAAAATTAAATTCCATTGTTTCAAAATCAATTACTTCATCTACATTTTTACAGCCTGTTAAGGCCACTAACATTCCAACTAACATTATTGTAATACGCATTTCTTTCTTTCCTCATATGGTTTGCGTTTATAGTTTAAACTCTAAAAAGAGTAGGCTCTGCCAGCACTATCGCCAACAGAGCCAAATTTGGGTTGCTATGTTTTACTGCATCTATTTAGTTCACACCCCTTGAAGGCAATTTAAAGCGTTCACCTAAATCGCCTCCTACTAAATTAACAAGATCATGTGTTTTTTCAACGTATTCTTTATCGTATTCAGGATGTGCTAAAAACGGTCTCCAGGGTTTATCTATCAATGGTGATATATCAAACTGCATTCTAAATGCTTTACGCCCTGGTTCTCCACCTACTCGACGATGTAATGTTACACTGTTATCAAATACCAGCAGATCTTTTGAACCTACAGCATAATGATGATCAAATATATTTTCACTTGTAAACAATTCGTGATCTAAACGTGTAAACAATTTTTTACTTTCGTTGTCGCTCATACCTTTTATCTTTACTGCACTATTAACTGTGTAATGCAACCCTTTACGACCATTTGGTGCAACGCACACTAATGGTGTTTCAGTACCTTCATCTGGACAAAAACTCATCTTAACATGGGCACTAAAAACTTCATCAGTGTGTTCGTTATCGTTTACAAAGCCTGCTTTATACCCATGTACTACAATCATGTCATTAAGTTCACGACGAAAACTATCACTTAGTGATTCGTAGTAATCAATTGTTTGTACAAATCCTGTGCAACTATTATGCATTTCTTCCCAACCTAACAAACTCACCATTGGGCTAAAAGTTAAACTACTGCTTTCGTTACTATGCCAGTACAATTCTCCATATGCAAAGGCACCCATCATTTTACCTTGTCCGTCTTTGCCTCCGTATATACGTGTTAAGTGACGACCGCTTCCATCATCAACTGCTTCTAGTGCATTTCCTCTAGTTTCTAACCATGTTCGGTCAACCCCATCAATGCCTTCCCATGTTTCAGGTTTAAGTGCGTCAAAGTCTTGTCCGTATTTTCTTCTAAATCTAGCTCTAAGATCAGCTTTAAGTGGTCCCCATTTTGGTATCCAATCGGCATATTGTCCTTTGCTCATGTTAATATTTCTAAAAACAATTACTAATTTTTCCACTGCTAATTGACCTAGTTCTAACCAATCATCATCAGTCATATGGTCCATATCTACATTATCTACATATACACCAAATGTTCCAAATTCTTTAATAGGGGATATTTTAAATGCCACTTGCTTTCCTTTACACTTTTTCGTTAACTTTTCTCCAAATTGATTTAATATCAATAGTTGTATCTTCTTTGGTCAATTGACTAGCAGTCCAAGTAATAAGATCATTGGTTACTCTTAAGACTCGCTCTAATTCTTCTTTGTTTTTAGCTTGTTTACACATGTCACTGGCGGCTTGAAGTGTTTGTGCTATATTTTGTTGATTGTTCATAATGTACACCTTGTTTGCAAGTTTGTAATACTTTATTATAACAAACAATTGGTGTACATGCAACCTTTATTTATTGTTGTTTATCCGTATAATCTTTTATTGCAGCATTAATAGCATCTTCGGCTAATACACTGCAATGTATCTTAACTGGAGGTAATGCAAGTTCTTCTGCAAGATCTATATTCTTTATTTCACCTGCTGTTTCTAATGTCATTCCTTTAACCCATTCAGTGAGTAAGCTACTACTTGCAATAGCACTACCACACCCATATGTTTTAAACTTAGCATCAGTGATTATGTTATCTTCTACTTTAATTTGTAGACGCATAACATCGCCACAGGCAGGCGCTCCTACCATACCTGTGCCAATATTATCTGCAGGATCCCATTTTCCTACGTTTCTTGGATTTTCATAATGATCCAATACTTTGCTTGAATATGCCATTCCTTTCCTCTTTTAGTTTATTGTATCCTTCTTCGTCTAAGTGTGTAATAGCAAGCCAAGCGTGAGTCATTTCGTCACCTGTTCTTGAACCGCCCATTACCCACATATCTGGATCTGGATTGTTTGGGTTGTTTTCTGTGTTGTCATACCATTGCTTTAGAACAATAACTGCTCCTGCTGGTAAGAGTGGTGCTACGTCTGGATCGTACAAATGACTGTGATGCCATGTTGCACTCCAATTGCTTACTTGGCTAATCTGTTCTGTGCGTCCTGTCTCTGGATAGAATATTTCCAAACTTGCTGCGTTCATACGCAAGTGTCCGTGTGGTTGAAAACTATCTAGTCTAACTGGATGATCAAAACTGTGGAAGCCTTGTGTCATGTAATAGCCGTGTGGTGGGATAGTAATATCGTCCTGATCGCCCAGGCGATACAAACTCAAATCTTGTTTGTATTTCAGTTCTTGGCTTTCCTCTTCGGTGTATAACCAAAGACCAATCTCTACCACGTTGTCTCGAATAACTGATCCTGGTGCCATTGCTCCAAGTCCACCTGGGAACATGTGAATATCCCATGCTACTTCTGCGTTTGCTGGGATAGTTCTGCATACTCCTTCTGGAACTATCTCTCCCCACTTTCCCATAGCATACTCAGTTAGCATACCTTGTCTGCCTCCCTCAGTTATAATACTTGAGTTGGCATGATGTACTACTGATTTTGCATCGCCACGTGGTTTAACTTGTACTGCTTTAATGCAACGGTCTTCGCTTAGTCCTGTTGGAACATTGTGCTTATGCCACAAGTCGTTGCCGCTTGCAGGAATATCTATTGCTACGCTTGCAATAATTGTGTCCGGTGCGCCAAAGTCTCCTTCAAAGTTCCATGATTCTGGATCACGTAAATTTACTGGCTGTACTACTTTGTCTGGATCTCCATAACTTGCTCCGTTATCTACCCACTCAACTACTGCGTCTATGTCTTTTTGTGATAAGCGCCAATCACCTTGAAGGTCTTGAATTCCAATGCCATGGTCATACGCATATGGTGGCATTTCTCTTTTCATTACTTTAAGTGATATTAATGGTGCCCACGGTCTTACTTGCTCGTATGTTTCAAAGCTCATTGGCCCAATGCCGCCTGCACGATGACACACTACACAGTTATCGTTGATGATATCTGCTACTTCGCTAGTGTATGTTTGTGCTGATAGGACAAGTGGGAATAAAGCTGCTAGTGCTGCTGTAATGTATTTCATAAATTTTCCTCTTGAAAATGTAGTAACGATTACTGCACTGTTACTTAAATAGTATTTATCTTACTCAAGTAGTATTTATCTTCTTTACGTCTAGCAAATTTGTAACCAGCAAAAAAAGACAACGCCATTACTGTTCCTATAGCTAGCAAGTGCCATACTAAAAATGTCATACTGTTTCTCCTTTGTTTATCACCTCTTCAATGCGGTGATGTAGATATGCCTTTGGGCGTACCTCTTTGATTTTTTCTAAATATTTCTGTGCTTCTGTTTCAGTATGGAAACGTGCAACAGAAACCTCGTCGTGTATTCTTGGTGTATAAATTATATCGTACATATTTTTTTTATATTTCATTTCTCATCTCTTCTTTAATATTTAACTTACTCATCGACTTCACTGTCCTTTATATCTTGTGCTATCATATCGTACATACTACTGTAACACCATTCACAAAATGTAACTGGCATTATACCAAAATATCCTTGTATGCCACCTGCATCCTCGTCATAAGGACTATCGCATATACTACATGTGTCTTTAGGTTCAAGACTCACAGTCCTAAACTCCACATCCATATTGGAATAATAATAAAATGTAAAGCAATACAAATACCCAACATCAAATATACAATACGCTTTTGAGGATCCATTACCAATCCCATCTCCACGGTAGTATTGACATATCTACCAGATTAAAATACATTTCAATTAGATAAACACATATTACTAACATAGATGTTTTAAATATAAATCTCCATGGTTGAGGTAAACTGTTCTGCCATCTATTAAATCTACTTCCTTGGACTTTTTCTTCTAAATTATTTTTAGTCCATATCTTTTCTGCCCACCAACCTGCATCTAAAATATTTTTAAACATTATTAATGGCCATAATATGATTTTAAATATACGTTTCACAATTGCCCTGCTTTTTTAATACTCCAGGCGCCGTGATCCAATTCTTCCCAAATAAGAGTATCGCCAACATCCCAACCAACTTGATCTAAACACCCAGGTGGGAATTCTATAAACAGTTCTTTGGTTTTGCCATTTTCTTGCACTTCTATTAGCCAATTGTTATCACCTATTTTACGATATGGTTCTTTAGCTTTTGTACGTGCTATGCCATCTGCATCACCACCAATAATCCATCGAGGTATTTTGTTATGTGGGGGATCTCTATATCGAGCATATACAACACTATCAACTCTTTCATATATTAATGCTTCGCCTTGCAAAAGATCTCCCATTATTTTACCTCTGTGCCGCTAGTCCGACGAACAATGTCATCGTGATTAAATTCTGCCCAATATAGTTCAAAAGCGACACCATCCTCTAAACCTTCAAACTGGTGAATTTTTCCAGGCTTTACTTGTGTAAAGTCTCCGGCTTCAAGAATAGTTTCATCTAACAATCCTTGATCATCTTGCCAAACTCGAACAATCATTTTTCCTGATTCAACAAAAAACCCATTCCATTTAAACTTATGTTCATGTTCACTGCATTTATATCCTGCATTAAACTCAATACGGTGAAACTCTAATACACCATTAGCATGGATTAACTCTGTGTTTCCCCATACTTTGCCTGCTTTAATTCCCATTTAATTTCTCCTAATCTAAATGATGATCTTCGTCAAGTATGTAAAGTTGATTAATCAACTCTTCAGCAATAATATGTTGTCCTTCGGCACTTATGTTATTTGGATAACCCCCTTGGTAGTGTTGCTCACATAGCTCGTGTATGTCTGGTCGTTGCAAACTTGTTTTATTAAATTCAAACCAATTTGGTATATGCTTTGTGCCGTAAATGTGTATAGTGGGTATTTTCATATGTGTTACGTACTGATCGATTTGCACTAATGCACCAAAAAATCTATTCATTTGTAAATCTGGATGATGCAAATATTCCCTGTAACTTGCAAACGTAGTAATAAAGTTTTTGATATCTCCAAATGCTTCCTTTATTCCACCGTAGTTAAAATAATCATCTCGCATTGATTCAAGTTCGTTGCGTTCTTGTTTTTCTTTCCACATGTATGTACATTTTCGTTGATCAATATCATTTATGTCTACATCACGATCTGCTGTGGGCAAGAAAACAAACTTTGGGATACTATGAAATATTATTGCAAAGTCTAGCTTTTTAGTTTTTTTTAATTCAAATAGTATACGTTCTTGTGAACCTTGCGGAACACCTTTATTGACCAGTTTATAGCCAGTTTTTTCAATAGTCATATCAATAAAGCTAGTTTGGTCATATATAGGGAAGTTTGCCCAACATGCAGCACTGTGTCCATAAAAGCCAATACGTTTCATTATTTTCCTCTGTTTGGTCTGAAGGGGGGATTCGAACCTCCGTAGTCTTCTCCCCTAGAGAAGTGCATAACCACTCTGCCACGCTTCAGATAATTATTTAACCACAAGATTGCCCCGGGTCATAATATTTTTAAACTCGCTTACTTCTTTAAGTCTATTAGGTGATAAGTTATATATTATTTGTTTGTTTACATTTGCATCAGTAAATTGTGTTGTTAGCTGCTCTGGACTCAGTTGCAACAATAATTTAGTAAGATCAATATTTTTAAACGGCGTAAATGTAAGGGTATTACCAAGGTGCCAATGCTGGTGATCGTTAGCATTATAATTGAGAATATACTCAACTAAGTCTTTATATGTAGGGAGTCGATCTTGCCATTCCCATCGATTTTTCCAAAGATCATCAAACACACGAACATTTTTATCTTTAAGATAATAAACACTATGATACTGGTTTTTAGTTAATCGTAAAATATCAAGTATGTCAATGTTATGCCATGCACAATACAACCCAACCATGTTTGGGCCACGCATCATAAACTCATCTCCGCACCCCCCAGTCATTAATATGTTTGGACCACGCCAATGATGTATTTGCTTGTATGCCCAGTGAAGTTCTTGTAGCTGTTCTATGTTTTTGTTAGTAAACAAGTCATACTCAAAATGTTCACGATCAATTGTGTTACAATGCAACCCTGAAGAATCAATTATACTTTGCAATAACATTGTGTCAATGCCACCAGTAACAAATAAATTAACGTTTTTGTATTGTGTAAAGAAATCAATGCATGTTTCTGTTAGTATTGACTTTGTTTCATTAACAACCTGGGTAATGGTTTTGCTGTTAGGTTTAATATGAGTTATATCACCAAGTGGATCTATTTTGTGTAATTTTAAACTAAGTCCTTGCAAGGTTACTTGTTGATCAACAAATATTGTTTCAACATTAAATTCATCAAGTATACTTAAATTGGTTAATACTGCACGTTTAGGATACCACCACAGTGGAAAACTACGCATGTTTTCATGTTGTAGTATAACTTTATCTTTATGTATAGTAATTGTTAAACTATTAGCATTTTTGTGATTGCCAACAACATAGCCTTTCCGCAGCGGTGCAGAGGGAGAGTTATAAACTTGCCAGCCTTCATCATGTGAACATATCCAACGAGTATCTCCTAAAGGTGTGTGGTATGGAAAACGTTGATCATGTACTCTGCTAATGCTAAAAAACATTTAAAATCCCGAGTTTAAAATAATTTTCTGTTGTTGTATATAGTTAGTGAAGTTTTGTTGATTGCGAAAAGTTTTTTCTCGCAATTGTTTGTGTTTCATTTGCCAATAATTTGGACCTGCTGCATCAAGTATTTTTAAGAACGGTGGTATGTTAGCAGTTACATTTAAATCTATATCAGTCAAGTCTTTAAAGTCGTTTTCATATGTTTCAAACCCTCTGTCGTGTAGCCATTTATTAGCACCGTTGGCATAAATCAAAAATGGTTTACATCCTATAATAGGTTTGTATATCTTTTCACTTACAAACTGATGTTTTTCAATATCGTAAACAGTTTCAGAAACAATATTAACCAGGTGTCTACGCCAGTTGTGCAAGTTACCTAAACTTGCAATATCATTTCCAATTCCATTTTGTTGTTTTCCACCATTGGGTGCTAAGTTACTTTGATTATCGTCATCAGGTAATGTATGTAATGCAACTCCGTTATCTGTTCCCATGCTAACAAGTTGACCATCAACTATGCCATAATGTTGTAACCAACCAAAAAGTTGTTTTCGATGCCAATGTGGTTTACGGTTCATGCACATGAACGCTCTGTCAATAATTGGTGATACTATATCTTCTCGAGTATATTCTGTAAAGTATTGATTAATAAATAATGCCCAGTAATCAATCATATGCTTACCAGGATAATATCCTACAAAATGTACAGGTATATCTAAACTGTCAAACCAGTCTAGGTCTGGTATACTGTAATCTAACATAGCACTAACAGCAACCATACTATAGTTTTTTTGTTTTATATCAGCTAGCACTGATTTATGATACTCTTTGTTGTACCAAACACTGTTGACAACTGCTACGTCATTATGATGAACATACAATTTATCAAGCAATTCATTTTCAAACTGTTTGGTGGCCCATTCATTCCCCCAACCAGCATTATATTCATGTTGTATCATTGTGGTTTATTCTTTTCAATTATGTTAGCAATTACAGTCCTGTTATGTTGAGTTATTTTTTGTATTTCAACATCTAAATCATGCAATTGATTGTGACTCATCATTCCAAGTTGATTTATCGAGTGTTGCATACGATGCCATCTTTCTGATCCTTGGTAATTGTCGTAATCTTCGTTCCAAAGTGTATCAAATGTTTTCAATCCTAAATCTCTTAGATGTTGCATATACCCAATTGGTGCATACATTATTAAACCTTTGCCACTCAATAATGGTCTAACTGTTTTTTCAGTAACAAAAAAAGTTTTACCCAAAGTGTATGTTTCCGCACTCACTTCAACTAAAAAATCATGGTACCAATTAAGTATATCTCTGTTTGTATTGTATTTACTATTATATTGGTCTCGAACTTCGTGGTCATCGATGCTTTTAATACTATCAAAATCAAATCCGTAAAAGAATTGATCTAAGTTTGCATCCCATTCATCAACAGTTTCATAATCTGTGCCTGTTGGCTTAACAATCCAGGGCCCAGGTTCTTTGTCCATTAAACTTGATATGCATCTATAATTTTGCATCTCATATAGTATAACACATCTTGCTAGTGTTTTCCTACCTATAAAACAACCAAATACATAATTTTTGTTCCAAGAAAATGTACCGCGATCATATCTTTCACTAAGCCACCAAAAATGACTTACATGGTGTTCTCCTACAGTAGGATATGTACAATCTCGATGTGCATTGGGGTAATTCAGCACAATAAAATCTCTATCTTTTATTTGTGCAACAATACCTAATATTTCTAAACATGGTGCCTCACTTTGCATGTCCAATACTAATCGGGCATCATCTGGAACTTCACTTAGCCATTTAGTAAACTCTGTTGGATTAGTAAATCTATCACCAGATGCTTTAATTTCAAATCTATGCATACAGATATTTATTGGTAAATATGTACATCAAAGTAATTTGAAGCATACTAGGATATAACAAATGAAGATAAGACATCTTAAAGAAGCTAATCTGGCTTCAAATCAAATACCGTCAAATAAGTTAAGTGCTGTGTTTAATCCAAAGACTAAAAAGCCCTTGACTCGGCAAGAATTATTTCTGTTTAAGGTACTTAACAATGCACCATTTAAACATGTTGATGGAAATGATGTTATTGTTGATCCTGGCGAAGCCGAAAATGTAAAAAAATGGTTACAAAGTGGACCTACTGGCATAATTCGATTAAAAACAAATGACGGTGGTATAGTTACTAATACGCAGTTGCAAAAGACTAGTGAATTTGGTAGTCTAGATCGTCAAAAAATTGCAGTTAAACCTAGTGACGTATTTTCAGATACAGTTGATGTTGATGTTGATAAAGTTGGCGGAAATGTTGATACTATGCTTCAGGCTGGTGCGTTTCGAGCCAATGATATGTACAAAAAACTTGCAAGTAATCAACAGTTGAAAAGTCTTGGTAAAGTTGGTGAAGCAATAATTAGTATGGCCAAACAATTGGATCAAGGGCAAACAGCTACACTACCAGATGGGTTGAGTGACGAAGAGATAAAAGCAATTGAACTTTATGCTACAGAATTTTTAGGTGTGCTAGCAGTAATCAAAGGTGTTGCTGATTTTGATAAACGAGATGCTTTTTTACAATGGGTTGGAACCGATCTTGGTAGCTTGTTGTTATACTTTCCTAAAGCATCAAACAATCCAATTGCAGACAGCTACAGTTTGCTAAACAACCAAACTGGTAATGCATTAGCTATTAGTAGTAAAGCAGCTGGCAAAGGTGCGCCTCCTGCATTAACTAGTTTGAAGATGCCTGATTTCTTATCACGTAAATATCCAGAAGCATATCAATTTATACGTGTAGCACAAACAAAAGGTACTGGTATTACACAACCTATGTATTTAATGAACTGGATAGCACAAAACGAACCTGATGTATTACCAGAAGCATGGCGTAACGTAGTTCCGTTTAGTGAAAGCGACATGCAAGCTATACAAACAAGTATGAAAGGCAAAGATGCTAACATACCTGATGATATAATGCAAGCTGCAATGGCAAGATTAAGTCCTAAAGTCAAAGAAGGCAATGCAACCGACGGTGGTAAAGTTTTCTGGAGTGTTATTAGTGATGTTATGAAAGTAGTAAACGCTGGAGCAATTCCAAACTTTAGAGAATGTATTTTAACCAGCTTAGGATTTAACTTTGTGCAAATTTACAGTAACATTAAAAAAGGTCAGCTTAGTGTTAAAGCATTTTGGCCAGCAAAAGTTGACGGTAAAGTAGCATTAAGAAGCAAAAGCAGCGCCGGTGCAGATAAAGGTAAAATTAGTTATCAAGTAAGTGACTAATATCCATGTTCTTGTTTGTGGCGCCAATCACAATACATGTCAATCCATAATTTATAAACACCATATGCTAGAATACCTCCTAGCATTGCATAATTAAAAAACAATGCTAGCATCATGTAAGCAAACAAAAAACTAGCAGGATAGTCATACCAACGTATCATCCTACTAACTTTGATTCAAAATTTGTTGTATTGTAATCTGGTACTAGTTTCACCAAGTCCTCAAGTACAGAATCTTTATTTTTATTATAAAACTTCAAAGTTTTTTCTTTCCATAAGTTAATGATTTCTTCCATGTGTTCTCGTTGCACATCTTTATTTACACCAATACATTTATTATAAAATGCATCATAATCTATAAGCAAATGATCCATTTGCCAGTATTCTGTTCTCTTAAATTTGTTTTCTAACGATCGATTATTATCCAACAATGCACGATGTCTTTCAATACTGTTACCAATTAAATGATTTATTTTAGGATTTTTTATAGCATAGTGAAAACATGTATCGCTACTATTTTTCCATCCTACCATGATACTATCTGGTATATATGTATGTTTTATATCATCGTAAATATAGCGTGGCCCCATTGTCCATTCTTGATCAGTCCAACTCCTGCGTAAATTAATACTTTTGTAATAATTTATAATATTTTTATAATCAGATGAGCTGTGTATTATGTTACTAACAAGATTTCCACAGCCACCCCAAGCACTAGATATTATCATGCAGTTTCTACTATTCCTGTTATCATACTATTTGGAACTCGTGTTGTGGTACGTCCAAACGGTGTAGCGCCACTAGCTGTAATTTCAGTAGTCTTGCGATTCATTTTGCTAATAACACCAGTACGCACAAATCCACGTGACTCCCAAGTAACAGTATCGCCTCGTTTCATACCACGTGTTGCATTACGACCAATATAGGTCATTTGTTGTTTCCAAACATCTGCTAATTCATTTAAATCAGCTTGTGTTTCAATTGCACGAATTGCATCCATTGCATTTTGTAATTTATTCATTAGTAACCTCCTGGGACTATAAGTTCGGTCTTCTTTACACCTTTTTGTTTAGTGATGTAGTAGAAGAACTTCTTTGCACTTTGGTAAGTTTTAAACTCACGTATTTTAGTAGGGTAATTATAGTAACCATATTCAACTGTATACATTATATTGCCATCTCCAACTGTACACCTTCACCTCGGAATATTTTCCATTCGTTTGAGGATTTTTCAGGTGTAGTAAAACCAACACCATTTACACCGCACCAAACTAGACCTTGATCCATTTTGTAAACCTCATATGCTTGTGTAACAGTCATATTTTCATCCATATGATTATCCATAGCATCAATTAGCCAGTCGACAGTTTTACCATAAAACTTAGCACGTCTTTCTAAAACAGTCATTGCACCTTTAATACGCATAAAACATTCCTTTGTTTCTATCTTTTAAGATCCTGTTACTAGTGCAAGCGATCCATCATCTTGCATTTCAAAGTCTTCAATGAAAGAATGATGTGTTCCGCTTTGTTTAATGCAACTTTCAGCAGCCGCCCAAAGTGCTTTGACTGTTCCGTTTACTGCAAACGAACTAACTTGAGCCATTGTGTTGTTAGTGCCATTATCCAAGTCTGCATCAAGCTCTTCGATTGTTGCATCATGACGTACAAAATTATATGTAACTTTACGCATCTTATCGCTAAAGATAGCTTGCTCTGCGGACATTGTTCCGCCGTCCCACATGCTCCAAACAGTTGACATACCCAACTGGTCTTTCATATTGTCAAAGTGTTCAACGCATAGTGTGTAAGTGTCTACATCTTCAAATTGTACTGTTTGGTCTAACATATTGTCTCCGTTTTGCTTAACTTATATATACACTATACGACATAAAGTTCAAATGGTCAACCAAAACGTTTTCAATGATTTCAATGACTTATAATTTTTCTGAAAGTTTTTTTATCCTTAAATATCAATATGTTAGTATATACGCAATCAGAACAAGTAAAATGGTGGCTTAATCAAACCACTTATACTATCACTGAGGACAACATTTGGGATGTTGCAATAATTGAGATTATTGAATATCAAGACAATGATTTTGCAAATATAATGCCATTTGTTAACACCGGTAAACCTGTGTTGTTGTTTTTACAAGAATTAACATCAACTGCATTAATTGATAAATTTGACTTGCCTAATGTTACTATTTTTATTCCTGGTTATTTAAACTACCAAACCCGGGATGCTGTTGTAAAAACTTATATGTATTTTTTTGATAGCACTATAGCTTTTTACAAACAGTTTCCACGCCACTTAGAAACCAAACATGGTACCAACGGATTTGATGCACTACTAGGAAGAAAAAAATATCACAGAGATCTTTTAAAACATTACATGGGTACATCACAAAACATTGTAAAATATTTTAAAGAATATAACAACAACGATATTGCACAACTTTCAGATAAAGAATTTGTTTGGCCTAGTATTCTCCCCCAACAATCCAACATATACCAAACAGTTGATGAAGTAACAGTAGATGGTGTTATTGTAAGTTTAAGTCAAATATTACCGCACGACATCTATGCTCTTACTCATAGTACAGTTGTTGCCGAAACACAAAGCGATAATGAATTTAGTTTTTTTACAGAAAAAATAGTAAAACCTATATTGGCTAAACGTCCGTTTGTTGTTGCTAGTGGCCAACATTATTTAAAAAATTTGAGAAAGTTAGGTTTTAAAACATTTGATGGAATTATTAATGAAAGTTATGACCAGCAACCATTTCTAGTAAATCGTATGAGTGATGTTGCTAGTTCTATACTGGCTGTAAATCAACTTGATGTTGATCATTACCTGGCGCAATGTAAACCAATTGTGGAGCACAATTTTCAATTAATGTTTGAGACTGATTGGGTTGCTCTAATTGTGTCTGATATTGTTGATACAATTGAAAACTAGCCAAGTTTTTCATTTTAGCCTCGCACATAATATCTGCATAGTCCCAAAAACTTAGTGCATAGTCATTTACAAGCTGATTAGGATAGTAGTCACTGTGTCCACGTAGCTTACCTTTTTTGTAGCCTGCTTCTAATAGTGCTGGCATATCAGGTAGTGTATTGTGTGCATAGCCTTGGGGCAATTGCTCAGTCCTGCTGTAACTGTAATGTATCACAGGCCGCACACCACGCCAACTATCAATTATGCGTTGATATCTATCGTCGGTGGGGCTGAAGTATTCACCTTCACGGCACCAGTGGTGGTGTATGTCAAGTACGAGTGCGAGGTCGTCTGCAAGTTCGAGGCTGTCGTTAATTCCCCACTTGTTTTCGTCGTTTTCGATTGTAATAGTGTTTCTCGCTTCTTGCGAGAGTCTTGGGAGAACTGCTTTGATGCCTGCCGGGCCTTTACGACCCGATATGTGGATGTTACATTTAAAGTCTTGAAATTCTCGGCCGAAGCCCATCCACCTGATGAGATTAGCATGGTATTCAAACTCCTCTATTGATCGTTTGACAATGTCATCGTTGTCACTGGCCAGTACGACAAATTGACCGGGATGCATCGATAATCGGACATCGAGGGCTCTTGCCGCTTCACCGACTTTGGCATAGTGTTTTTCACAGTAGGCAATAACATCAGGCTTACTCCAAAAATACATCCAATCAGGGTGGGTAGCACAAGGAAGCTGATTGCTACCCAGTCGGACCATTCTAAGCTCAGGATCAAGGCTTCCCACATACTTTACCAACCTTTCTGCAGCTGCTGCATTGTGTACCATGATGTCCCACAAACGTTGTTCAGCAACATCTCTGCTTTGATTATTTAGCCAAGTTACAGTAGTACTCTTTTCTGTTAAAGGTCGCTGTAGTTCTTCGAGTAACTTAGGTTTTTGTGATTGATCTTCATGTAGATACTTGCATGCAAAGCCAATACGCCGTTTTGATTGATTCATATAATCTCCACATGTTGTAAATTTAAGATCTTGCATATTAGAACTTCCTGTACGAACCGTCTAGTTCGTGTGTGCCTGAATTGTAAATTGCCCATACTATACAGTTGTACCATGCATAGTTTGGATTCTGCCTTAATTGCTTGTACCATTGTCTGTATAGTTTAACACGCTTCAATCTAAATCACAACCCCAATAGGTACCGTCATATGTTGCTTTTAAGCAACCAAGAGGAAAGTCTGTATGTTCAAACAAAATGTAAGGACGACCATTCCAGTCAATTTTTTGTTCTACGATATTAACTTCACTTAAATCAATAAAACGCTCGTCGCCAGTTTGAGCATAATAAGCTGAGTTGAAAATACGTAACATCAGTGAACCTTTCTATTAGCTATACATGTATATTAACATATGTTGTTCAAAAGGTCAAGAAAAAAATTTGTTTACAGCTCAACAGGTTGCAAAAAATATTCAAAGTTTTGACATTTAATATGTCGATTCAAGAAACTAGCACCATTCTTTATATGGAATCTTTCAGCCATATTAGTTAACGGGCTAAGTGTTACAAATCTTTTTACATAATGATTTTTGCAATTTATATGATCAGCTACACTCAGTACAATCTCTTTACCAGCACCCTTGTCGTAACTCCACACTGTATAAAAAACTGCTACATTAGTACCAACCCACCCCATATCACGTTCGCATGATGGTACTTCATCTGTGTATGCTACACAAATAACTGCCCTAATATCTCCTGTAACGTCATTGAATAATCCATATACTTCTCTGCCACTACGACAACGCCAAGCTGCACTTATATGTGGACGTACTGGATCATCATGAACAATTTTTTTTATTTCTTCTTTACTTAATTCACGTAACAATGCCTGTTTCCTCTTTTTGTTACAGCAAGTTTAGCACAGTTTCCATAGTATCGCAAGTAAAATTTGTTAATTCACTATATGCATTATCTAAATCATCTTCAGCTATATCTACTGCAACCCACTGAACATCTTTATACTCGTTTAAGACACTACGTAACATTCCGTGATAGTTTTTTTGCTTGTGTAGAGCTAAAGGATTGTCAGTAACTCCACTAATTTTAAATTTATATCCCAACAACAACACAACAGGATTGCCGCTACTAGCAGCTAAATGCATTGAAACTATATCTTCAATGTTGTCAACATTTTCATTAAATTCGCCAGAATAATATTTAAATCCTACTGGTTGATTCATTTTTTGATAAAAGTTTTCAGGAACATACAAATTAGTAACAGCTTGTAATGCTCTCTTGTTTAGCTCAACAGCCTTTTGTAAATCGTAACACACAATATTTTCTGTCTCACAGCCGCGCCATGTGTTCCAACTTCCCCAGCTGGATCCAATTTTCTTTATCTGTTCTATTTCAATTGCAGGATCAATTTGAGTGCCACTAGCAAAGCACCATGCTATTTTCATAACCGGACTTCTTTCCATTTATATCCGCCTAGGCATTGCCAACAAAATGCTTCACCTTCTTTGGGATCATTATTGAATAAGATGTCACCACGTGTTCCGCTGTGACCTGGTACACCTTTGTGTGTTCCAATTTCCCATCTATCAACTTTAAGTTTATCTAACCATGTAGTACCATCAAGGTCAATACTAATATTACTTTTTCGGTTGACTCCAAAACTTAGTTTATGGTTTCGAGTTGTTCCAATTAAAGCAGTTTCAGCACTGCCTTTACCAATACTAATTGCTACTTCTTCATCCCATATGCTAAGAGCTCTGTCGGGTGATGTAGTATTAATACCTACACGACCACTAAGCACATACATGGTATTGTTTATTTCAGCTTCACCTGCAACTTGTAAAGCATTTAATACACCAACACTTTGTAGTGAACTTTTACTAACTTGGTGTCCTAATGTGTGGTTAGCTACTAATGGTTGTCCATCAACTAACACATGATCAAACTCAATGCCACTAGTTTCAGCATCGCTTAGTACTTGTTTAACCAAACTATCACGCCATTCAAAGTTAAGACTTTCTAATGTTTTGTCAGTAATGCTGCGTTTTAGTTCATCCCATTTAGGACTGTCAGTATTTACACTATTTTTAACTACTAAATCATTAACTACTAGTGCGTTACTTACAGTCACATCAGAAATATCTGCACTGTCTGCAATAAGTTCACCTGTAATGTCAACACCCAAATCATTGAGTCTAAGAACATTTTTTGATGCTTGGTCATCAATACCTTGTGTGTTTAGTTGGTCAAGTAGTTTATCTTGCCAACGTGTTACACCTTTATCAATTTGTTCTACTATTAATAGATTAAAATCGACTTCATTAATTTTGTTTTGTATTTTACGTGCAAAGTTATTGTTTACTAGTGTTTCAATTTTTTTAATCCATTCATCATTGATTATTAATTGATCAATGGTGGTGGCTATTTGTTGTTGGATAGCAGTATCAACTGCATTTGTTAAAACACTTGTGTTCACTAAGTGATGTAAGTCTGGAATAAATCCATCATTAAACAATTTCTCTACACTTGTTTCAACACTTTTAACTAAGTCGGGCACAGTATCAATATTAGCAAAACGTTTAGTAATTCTACCTTGCACAAAGTCAGTAATGCGTTGTTCTAAGCTGACTAACCACTTACCGTCAGCCAACGCTTCTTGGACTTGTAACGAAACTTCGTCTTGAATTAATTCTTCAATTGCACCTGTTTCAACTTTTAACATGTGTTCTCCTTAGATCCAATGTGACACAATGAAAACCACCACCTAATGTTCTGCTATGACGTAACGCTAACGGAATCACTGTAAAGTTTTGCTTCTCTAAATTATTTATTAGTTGTTTTTGTTCACGGTCTACAATTACAGTTTTGGGATCAACACTAAGTACATTCATTCCTATCCATTTACTAGCATAGGGATATTCATAAAAACTTTGCGGTACACAATCTTCAACCCAAATTTTATTCCAGTCTCTTAAAAACTCAGGCATGTTCTCGTTGTTTACTCTATGAGCATTTAGTATAACAGTGTCCTCACTTATTGGACATATAGTGCTGTCAATGTGTACTCCTGCGTAAAAATTAACAGGTATGATATTAATGTGCGGAACTTGTTGTTGTAACCATTCTAATGCTAGCTTGTTTCCGCTGTTGCTTATCAAATATAACCATGTATCTCCAAAACGTGAGATATTTGCTGCATCTAATGTCATGCGTTGATCACGTGGCATTTTTATGTGTGGTGCTGTTGTTCCAAAATGATGTTGCAAATACTGTGTTTCTTGTTCTCTACTACTATACATCATAGCAGGATCAATCCAAGTATCACCGGCAATTAATACTCGATCACGTGGACAATAATTGTACATACCCATGCTTTTGGCAAAGTCGTTTGGTATAGGACGTAAAACTTCTATACCCAATTTCTCCAATGTGTTGGCTAGTATTTGTAAATCTTCATTACTTTCGTCAATTACATGCTGTGCAACTCTACCTTGTGGCAGAGGCGTTTCTTTCCACAGTGTTCTAACTTCTTCAATTCTATAATTAGGATCGTGCCATGGCCAATTAGCACCTGTGGCATCTCCTACTATGATTTTTTCAAGTGGATCCCATTCATTGTGTGAATTTAGTGTCAATCTTGTAGTCCTGTTATTTGCAATGTATACCTGTTTGTGTATCCCATATTACTAGCCAGGTGGGGTACAGTGTTTGTCCATTCTACAACATCTCCGGCTTGCCAGTTTACTATAGGTGTAGTACCAATTTCAAAGTAATGTCCACTTGCCCAATCTTCTAAAAATATAATAGCTCTTGTGATTGTATCTTTTTCACTCAAGTTATGTATTTTTTTAAATTTTACATATTTGTCGCTATGCCTAGGCAAACATGTCCCAGGACTCATTCTATATATACTCCAACTAGCATGTTTCCAATGTGCAAAATGAAGTAGTACACTGTCCATCCATTCCGGGGCAGTACGTTTCATGTCATACATATCCCCTGTAAATTTTGTATTAGCAAAGCCTACTTGTTGCCAATAGTTTAAACTTACAGCATCATTAAATGGTGAATTTTGATAGTCAATATCCCTATGTGCAAACCAACTTGGTTCAATAGAGTATTGTTTCCAGTTAGTGTTTTCTCGTGTTGCCATAGTGTACTACTGTGTATATATTACTGTCTTTAGGATATGTTCTCCATGGATCTACAATAACTGAACCTGCTTTTATTTTATAGTAAAATGGATCTTCTTCCACTTCACCTGTGTATCCATACGTAACAAAACGATTGTGCGCCATTAGTACAACTGCAGGCTCGTCAACATCTGTAACCAAATCATCATGATTGTCTGCTAATGGATCTACGTAGAAAACAGTATGCCCAGCTTGTTTAATGTAATGTCCAATTAATGTACTATAACTTCCAATACAGTATTCAACATCTGGTTTGTATGCTTTACCATGTATTACAATAGGTGTTGCATCTGTAGATTTTTGGTCAATTAAAAACTTAGCAAGATTTTCAGCTTGTTTCTCTCGGGCATGCATAATTGTATCAAACATATCATACCCAATCTCATGTTCATCAGCTAGCCAACGCAATGCAATGTTATCACGTGGATGACATGCTCCTGCATCTCCCATCCCTGCTGTCATATACTTTGGACCCATAATACGCATATCACTTTTTGCTAGTGCATCTGTTACAACGTCAACATTAATATTTCCAATTTTTAGTGCAAAGTCTTGAATCATATTTGCTAACCCAACTTTGGCACTGATAAAAGTATTATAAAAGATTTTAATAGCTTCGCATTCTTCCCATGTTCCTGTAATATAACGTGGATGATTTTCCATAATTGGTGTATAGATATCAATTAGTTTGTTCAGTTCAGTTTCATCACCAGTTTCACTACCCATCATAACCATTTCTGGATTTACCATATCCCACTTAACACTGCCCATAGCAATTAAATATGGATTATATAAAAAGTTATGTTGATCACTAAGCAAAGGTTTAAATTTGCGAGCTGTAGTACCTGGAAGAACTGTGCTAATCAACACAATATTTTTTGGCGTTATAGCCGCACGATTGATTTCTTTTAAACAATTTTCAACTGCATCATGCCCAAAATCTCTAGGTTTTTTGTGTGAACTTGGTACGCTTCCGTCATATCCTTCATCATGTGGTGTTGGTACTGCAATAAAAATCCAGTCAGCAAATTGAACAACAGCATCAATGCTTTCTAAAACTTTTACACTGTCACTGGATCGCGGGTAAATATCATAGCCCACTGTGTTGTAGTAAGTAGCAAAGACTTCAGCACAATCTAGGCCTAATTTGCCTAAACCGATAAAGCCAATAGTAGTATTATTCATGAACATTCCTTTTGATAAGTTGTACAATTTTTTAGATAATCTTGTAACAGACCATACTTTAATTTATCAGTTTTTTCCAGCTGGTAGTAGAAATCTTGCTGATGTAAAACTGTTACGGCCAAGAACACAAAACACACACGAAACATTTGTACACACCATTGCAATGTTGATGCATGATCAAGAACCTTTAAATCACAAATTGTACGATAGTGAATACATGGATAAAAATTTAAGTTCATGGTATGCAGATACATTTCCTGGTTGGGAGTATTTTTATAATAACAATAGTATAATACGAAAGCATCGTAATGATTTAAATCTTTGTGCATTGTTTGATAGCATAGTATTATATGATACTCAGTTGTTGTGTCATAGTGAAAAGAATAGCCTAGAGGTTGATTTTTATGAACAGCATGGATTTAATACAGTATATTGGTGGTCACATGCTGTGATTGCTAGAGATTGGTATAGATATGCAGAGATTGACCCCCAATTAAAAAAAGATAACTCTTCTAAACTTTACTTTAATATTTATAATCGTGCATGGAGTGGTAGTAGAGAATATAGACTTAAATTAACAGATTTATTAATCCAAACCGGTCTATGCGAACACAGTAATATTTGTTTTAATCCAATTGACGACAATATACATTATAAAAACCATATCTTTAAAAACCCAGCGTTTATTCCTCGTAACAATTTAGAAGTATTATCAAATAATACTGCTTCAAGTAATAGTAGTGCTACATATTGTGCTAGTGACTATACTGATACTTGGTTAGACGTTGTTGGTGAAACACTGTTTGATGATCAACGTATACACTTAACTGAAAAAACACTTAGACCAATTGCATGTGGTAAACCTTTTGTGTTGGCAGCTACTCCTAATAGTTTACAATTTTTACGTAGTTATGGATTTAAAACATTTGCTCCTTACTTAGATGAAAGCTATGACACCGAAACTGATCCTGTTAAAAGATTGCAACGTGTAGTGTATAGTTTAAAACAAGCTCAAAACAACTATGATAACATTGCTGGGCCATTAGCAGAAATTGCTGAATACAATCAAAAACATTTCTTTAGCGATAATTTTTTTAACATAATAATTGATGAATTCAAGTTAAACTATCAAACAGCATTAGATAAATGTGAAATCAATGCAACTGGAAAAAATTGGTATAACTTTTGGAAAACTGCAAGCAAAGATCCTATGTGTCGATTAGAGTTGGTCCAAACAAATGAATATCGCACAAGACAACAATTAGCTAATCAATTACGAGAAGTGCGTGGACTTCAACGATCTAACCAGCCAGTCCAATCTTCACCTGGTGCAGTTTCTTTGTGATCAACTACACGTTCTAGTAAATCTATGTAAAAAGTATCTAGCTCGTTGCCCCAACGCCCTGTTAAATTTTCAATTGCTTGTTGACAAAAATCCCAATTTTGTTTGTAGAAATTTTCCATAAGTTTATAATGCAGAGCTTTATATTCCTCAACTTGACTCATTTCCTCATATGGATTGCTTTCAACAAGTGCATATGCTGTTACTGGTTCTTCCAAGTTATGGAATTTAAACGTGTCTACTGGAAGCGTGGTATACTTTGTATCAGCGGCTTGAGCGTTTTCTGTTCCCATAATTATTTGCATGTGATTAACTTTCCTTAAATAGTATTATGCTTGATTCATTCGATTTAATAAGTGACTTACACGTAGACGATTGGGATTTTAATTGGTCTAACAAAGCTACCTCTCGTCTTTGTGTTATAGCAGGCGATGTTTCTCTTGATCGCACTAAACTATATAATACACTAAAACACATCAGTGAGCAATATCATTTGGTACTCTACATTGATGGTAATGAAGAACATCGTTATACTTACAATGATCTCATCAGTAGTTATCACGAATTAGACAACCTAATTAGAAAAATACCTAATGTTGTTAATATGCACAACAACGTAACTACTCTTGAAGGTGTTGCTTTTGTTGGTACTAACGGTTGGTACAGTATGGATTATGATCAACGATTTTCAACTGAGGAATGTATGCTGGGTATGGAAAAAAATTATGATATATCACGTGATGTTACTACTGAAATACAAGCTAGAGCCTGGAGCGATGCACAGTATATGGAAAGAAGTATAAGTAAACTTCAAAAAATGCCTGATGTTAAACATATAGTTTGTGTTACACATTTTTTACCAATGGGAAGATTTATTAAAGATGATCCGGATATGAATCAACATTATCGCATTAATACAAGTGTTAACAATCATATGCCTTTGGTGTTTCAAGTTGATACTGAACAAAAAATTAAAACTTGGTGCTTTGGTCATTATCATAACAAAGTTGTTGACCAAGTAGCATATACTAACTTTTTTTCTAACCCACGTGGTCGTACTGGAAGTAAATGGTTACAAGATCCTTATAATCCTCTGAGAGTTGAGATTGATTAAAGTATTGGCTCGTCGGGTGCTAGTCTAACACGCAATGGAAATCCATGTCCTCGGGCTTCAGTTGTTATTTCAACACCCTTTTGTTCTGCAATTTCAAACGGTAAAATAGCAACTGTTTCTTCGCCTTTGTTATGGATTTCTTGTGCAATATTACTTGCTGTTATAGCCGTATATTTGAAATGCCCCATTATTGACGAAGTAACATATTCAAATGGAGTTCGATCATCGTTTACAAATATAATACGATACATCGGAGGTTGATGTAAACTCTCATCGACTTTTATATATGTTTGTGATTCGTTTGACATAGTTATCCTTCAATTAATGATAGGGGATTTCTCCCCTACCATGTATTTATTTCAATTAATTAGCTTCTAATGTTTGTGTAGAACTAATTTTAATCTTTTTAGGTTGCATTTCCTCTGGAACCTCACGTTTTAGATGTACATTAAGCATACCTAATTCAAGTCCAGCATGTGTTACTTCCACATAGTCAGCAATTGTAAACTCTCTGCGAAAGTTACGAGCACCAATACCTTTGTGCAAGTAATTAACATCTTCGTCACCTTTGGGACTAGTTCCTTCAATAGATAAAACATTGCCATCTTTGGTAATTTCTAAATTATCCATACCAAATCCTGCAACTGCAACAGAAATCATATATTCGTCGTCGTTAATTTGTGCAATGTTATAAGGGGGATACCCGTTGCCATTTGGACTATTAGCGAACTTGCGTTCCATTTCATTAAATAGTCTATCAAAACCAATTGTGGCTTGAGTAAATTGAGGTAGATTTAGGGTTGTAAGTCTTGTCATTTTGTTTCTCCTTTAAAAAAGCAAGATTAAATTTGTAGCCCTTTCGGCACTACTACATTATAATAACATCTTGTTACTATATTGTCAAGTATATTTAGCAAATTAGTCTGATGATTTTACAATTTGCTCAATATTTTGATTAATTTTTTTATTGAATTCATCATTACTTTGTGTTACAAGTAATCCTTCACTTAATGCTCTGCTAAAGCTAGCAGACATATTTTTATTCTTTTTTAATCTTTCACACGCTTCTGATGTATTATATCCACCGCTTAGTCCAACTAACTTATGCACGTTCTTATGTTGCGATAAGTCATAGTATAAATTATCCTGCTCTGGCAAGGTAAGTTTTAAAATCATTTTTCCATGAAATTTGTCTAACTTATTTTTAAGGTAAGCTTCTAAAGTTATTTCAATATTATTTTTATCAAGATGATCAATGGGAACTTCAGGTTCTACAATAGGGATTAGTCCTCTGTTAGAAATCTTTTTAGCAAACTTAAACTGCTGCCTAACTAAGGGTTGGATAATATTTTCTGTCTTAACTACAGATCGCATTTTTGTACCAAAACAAAAATTATTTACGGCCAAATCAATCATGTGCTCGATGTCAAAATCTTTCAGTGTACCGTCATCTTCGCAGCCGCTGTCAATTTTTAAAAATGTTTCAATCCCCTTACTGTTTAAGACTTTACACATACCTCGCTCGAGAGTGTCTTTATATAAAATAGCACCCCAAATATTTTCTTTAGTAAACATTGGGGAATTTACCATACGTAAACGCATGTTATGTACTTTATCCATCTTGTCGTCTTCTGTGTACGCTTGTCCGTATCGTTCTAGTACGCCACCTGTTGAACCACCGCTGTGATCCATTGCTGCAATAAATCTGTTACTCATTTTATTTCCCTATAGTTGAGCTTTCGTACACCCCGTTGTGTGTTTGACTGCAACGAACAAATGTTGTACATTTAGCTAATTGTTTTAGTTTTTTTGCTCCGGTGTATGTCATAGCACTACGTACACCACCAAGTATTTCTTGTACTGTGTGTTTTACTTGGCCTCTGTAGGGTACCATTACAGTCCTACCTTCTGATGAACGATAATCTTTTAGTCCGCCAAAATGTTTGTCATTTGCACTTTCACTACTCATTCCGTAGAACTGTACAAACTGTTTTTCAGAATAGACCGAATCGTAGAAACCGTCAGCATCTACAATAACTTCGTTGGTTTCATAAGTTTTAGTGATTACTTCGCCACCGCCTTCATCATGCCCAGCAAGCATACCACCGAGCATAACAAAATCTGCTCCAGCTGCAAAGGCTTTAGCGACATCTCCAGGGCAAGTACACCCACCGTCAGCAATAATGTGACCGCCAAGTCCATGGGCGGCGTCTGCACATTCGATAACCGCAGATAACTGCGGGTATCCAACACCAGTTTGAATCCTAGTAGTGCAAACAGAGCCGGGACCAATACCCACTTTAACAATATCAGCTCCTGCAAGAATAAGTTCCTCCGTCATTTCTCTTGTTACTACGTTCCCAGCAATAATAACCAAGTTTGGAAACTGGTCACGTACTTTACGTACTTTTGCCGCAAAGTGTTCACTATACCCATTTGCAATATCCATACATACATATTTTAAGTTGCTACCAACTTGTGCTTGAACTTCAACTAACTTTAAAAAGTCAGCATCGCTTGTACCAATACTCATAGCAACATTTTCTGTACGGCGAATACCACAATCTGTATTAAAATATCCAATTAGTTTATCAACAGGATATGTTTTTACAAGACATGTAAAAAAATCTAAATTAGCTAGACTGTCAGCCATTTGAAATGTGCCAACACCATCCATATTACTTGCCATTAATGGAATTGCATGATAGTGCGAGTCTTCGGGATAAGGTCCTGCAGGATAGCCATTGGGAAGAACAGATGTATCTACGTATGGTTTATAGTGTCTATATTCAAATTTACGTGATACATCTACTTCTTTGCGTGATTGTAGTGTACTACGCTTTGGACGAATTAAAACGTCCTTATAATCAAGTTTGATTTCTTGATCTATACGCATGTTATAACCTATCTTTGCTTTTATTGTTTTATTATATACTAGTGCAACACAAAAAGCAAGAAGTTTTTACATATCTTTTTGCAATTGTGTCTCAATCATTGATCGTTCGCTATCAGTTAGCAGTTCGGGGTCGTACACACCGGCGCTTATTTGGCCAATCAAATACTGAATGTATTGACTGTTATATGCATACTGGTCTGTAGTAAGTTTATTTACACTTATCCACTTTTCACCATTAAATTTGTGTAAACTACTTGGTATTTGTTTTGTATTAATAAACAAGTCACCTCGTAATGCATCAGCTGGATATTCAGAACCATATTTTACTTCTCGATTAATACGTGGATCGTCAATATACTCCATCCAGGGTAAGTCTGTAATTAATCCTTGCATAAATTTTATACGTTCAAATTTTAACGTTTCGGCTGGGTTATCCTGTTTCCATAACTGCTTTGCTTGTTTAAGAACATTGTTACTTCCTTCAATAGCTTCGGCTTCATTAGCTAATGTTTCCCAATCTTTTTCTTCTGTAATATCTCCTTCTACCTGTTCAGATGCTGTAGCACTTCCTCCGGTGTCCTGCTCGGTACTAGTTCTTTCTTCGGTTTGGTCACTGTCAGGTACTTGTTCTTCTGCAGGTTCCACATCGCTCCGTCCTGATAGACCTTCCGCATCATCGGCTTCTCGATCTCGTTCATCAAGTTCCACATCACCATCTTGTATATTGCTGTCTGTAGGTTCCACCACTGTTCCATCTATTTCTCCTTCTCCGTCGGGTTCTCTTCCAGTTGTTTCAGTAAAAGGTACTGGATCATCATTGCGGCTAACGTGAACCTGTGGTACATCGTCATTATCCTTTTCTTTTGGGGGATAACCAGGGTTATCAATTATAGCCTGGGCTCTAGCTTGTTCACGTTTTTTTTCTTCGGCTATATCATCTTCAATAAGCTGGGCCTCATTGGCAGCTTCTTTGGCTAATGTGTCTTGGTCAACATCTTCAAACACTATTTCTTCTTTAGATTCTAGTTTAGTCTCAAGTGGTGTATCTACTAATTGCTGTTGTTTTTCTTTTCTACGCCAAGATATTGTTTCAGTTGCAGCTAATAGTAACATAATTGCCAATGGATCAAATACAAATACCAACATAATAATAACCCAACGCACTGCATCTTCTAAAGATTCAGTAGTGCCGCCGTCTTCGTATATCAAAGCTGCTATGTACTTAACTGGTCCTACTTCAGCCTCAAATGCCCTTGCTTCGGTCTCAAGTGCAAATTTTTCGTCAGTTAGTTGTTCAACTAGTGTGTTTGCTGTAGTAATACGCAAACGTTGTGCATCAATTAATTCATCTTGTTCTGCAGTACTACCAATCTGTATTTTATCTCGTAGTTGTTCAATTATTTTTTGACTGGCTTCTATGTTTTGATTGGCTGCATATCTAATACGAACAATCTCTTCACGTGCTTGGATAATAATAGGTGATTCTGTACTTCTAACATTGTCAATGGTTGCTAGTACTTCTAGCTCTCTAGTTTTAAGTGCAGGTATTTGTACGTTTTGTATATCATTAATTAAACCAGTTATACGAGATCGCTCGTTTCTTACCCCATCTTCAAATTCTTTGCGTAGTTGGGTAATAGTACTACTTGCTTGAGCAATTTTAGATTGGTGTTGTTGGCGTAAATCAGTTATAGTTGCACTTAGTTCAGCAATACGCTGTGCTTGTTTGTCTTTCCATTCATCAGTTGCTCTAGCACTGCCGGTACCAAAAATACCATCTGCACTTATACCAACTAACTGTTGTGCTCGTTTAATATCTTCTCTGTTACCACTAGCTGTTAAATTTTGTAAACTTTCAATATCTCTATTAATACTAGCAATTTGATCCACATATGGACGTATTGCATCATCAGCAGTACTATTTAATGTATCTTCATATGGCTTTACGCTGGCATCAATGCTAGCGGTATCTTTGCCAACTTCTTTGAGACTGCTTTCGTATGTTTGTATTTGTTCATTAAAAGTTTTTAATTCATCTGATAAACTAACCAATTGTTGTTCGTATGGGTTAGTACGTGCTAGATCATCAACTCTAGTGTCTGCAATAATATTGTTTTGTTCATCAATTGCTGGTTGTATGCGTGAGTATTGGGTGTCAATTCTTGCTTGTTCGTCTGCAATTTGTTCTTGTATGCTGATATTAGTATTAGTGCTTTGTCCTTCAAGTTTTTCAATTTGGTTGTTAGCTCGTACAATTACGTTTTCTTGAAGCTCAATTTCACTGACAACTCTTTCAATTTGTGCTTGTCCTTGAGCTGCATTACTTGCTTGTTCAATGTGTGCTTTACTTAGAAACCCAAATATACCCATTGAAGTAATGATCATTAATATGACAACTGCTATACACAAATACACACGCATGAAAAATCTTACACGATGCCAGTTTTCGTGTAGCCAAACTGTTGTTACAAGTTTCCCAACTTCGAGTATACTTGCCATAATAATAACAGGCAGTATACTGGCTGCAAATATAGTTGTTAAACCTACTATACTATAGAATGCTGCAACTGCACTTAAAGCTAATGCAGTAATTAAAGTTAAGAATATTAATATCATGACAATATTTACCTAGTTTTTGGTGTATATAAGGAGAATTTATTTATATACCGTTAGTGTGTATTATAGATTTTCAGGCAAATTTGTTGGAACTGACACTCCAGCATCATTTTCAAGTGTGTCTATGTTTACTCCCTCACGTAAACTTGCAATTACGCATTGCCCGCCAAGTGTACTTGTATTAGCAACATTTGTTAATAGTGCATTTGTATTAGTGTCCAACGCATAATCATGCAAACCTTGCACCCATGCTAAAATTAAACTTTGATCCATTGGTGTTGTGTTTGTTAAATCAATTTGAGCTAGTTTTTGATTTGCTGTTTCTCTAGCAATTTCAGCAACCATAGAAGCCCATGCATTATTCATTGCCGTGGACTGTGCAGGATATGCACTTGTTACTCCAGTAATAGCTGTTTCAATTGCAGGGATTAATGTATCAAGAGCATTGTTCCAACTAGTATAAGTCCCTGCACCGGGCCCACTAGGAATAATGTTTGTTTCAAGTGGAAGACCATAATCACCATCTAACAAATTAATTAGGTTGGTGATCCCATTGTTGTAAGTGTCTAATCCATTTGCATTATCAATTGCAGTCAGGTTAGTTGTAACAGTATTAACATTTGTTGGAAATAAACTTAAACTCAATGTGCCTAAAAAATCACTTAATACAAGTGTATTTCCAACACCTGACCCATTACCAAGCGATTGTTGATAAAATGTGATTATATTAGCCGGAACTGGTGTTGTTAATGCTATTACCTTGTCTAGCCCTGTGTTGTCTTGTACTGTGGTTAGTGCTTTTGCTAATCCAGGTAATGTTGAATTTGCTATGTCTTGAATCTGTTCTAATGCTTTGGTTATTCCCTTAACAGCCGCAGCTTGGTCTGCTGGTAATATTAATTTAAGAGTTGGGTAATCGTATAAGTTTGGCTGTCCAATATAGGTTACAATTGGATTGTCTTCAAGATTAAGAACTAGATTGTTATTAATTGTAGTTCCATTAATAAAAAGATTTTCTAGACCACTTGGAAGTGGAGTCAAAAGGTATTGATAACTGTTAGGAAATAGTTTAACAACGTTAAGTAAATCGCTCATACGTACAATCTGAGGATTATCTTTTATTTGCAACAATGATAAAACTGTTTTAAAATCATCATCGGTAATAGTTGTTAATACTTCATATAGTAACTTTTCTTGGGTGGCAGTTAATGCAGTTGTCAATCCGCTATTTATTGCATCAATTTCTGCTTGCTCAAAACCGTTTAATAGTAATGCATCATTCAATGAGGGAATTGTAATTCCTGTTACATCAGCAACCCTACGCACCAACTCACTTGGTAATCCAAATTGTTGTGTTCTATCAAGTGCAATTAAAAATCCTAAATTTTTCATATCCTTTGCAACTTCAGCAAAGTTACTAGTAAATTGATTTAGACTGCCGGTTGTTAAATTATTCATACCCCCGGTGAGGTTACTAAAAGTAAGACTTGTTATTTCTGTACTAGTAGTACTATTAATAAGAACATTACTTTGAGTCAAGTAAGCATCAGCGGTGCCATAAACTTGACAAAAAATACTTGGATCACTGGTGTTTCCAAACAGCAATGCATTTACATTAAACGATAGTGCATTACTAAAAGAGTAAAGTGTAAAATCTATTTTCCAAAATGTAGCTTCAGTAGTAGGTACTTTGCTTTGGTTGTTGTCTTGCAAGGATATATAATAATTTCCTTGGTAACTAACTACTGTATTAATACCGTACACCAATGCACTGTCCCATGGTAACACCGTACTAGCTGGTAATATATCATCAACCGAATAAGCACTAGGTATAGTATTTGTTAATGGACTTAGAGTAGTATTGCCTAAATTTAATATCTTAATATAGTTACTAAAACTTATATTTGTTGCAATAGCCGCGGTACTTGCTTTGGTTTTTGCAGACAGTACATTAGTAATAGTTGTAAGACCAGTGTAACTATTGAGTGCCGTAGTTAACGTTGTTGGAATATGAATACTTGTACCCACATCACCTGGAGGAGGTTTAAAAAATCCTGCACCCGCTATTGCCATTACACTACTATAAGACACGGTTATCCACCTACAATAACATCAGGAGAGCCTTGGGCAATTGCTGTACAACCGGCAATAGTATCGCCAATCCTAGCAAACGGTTTACCTTCAACTATAACAGATGTACTGCCTTTAGAAATAGCAGGAGCATGTGGTTTACACTTCCTGCCTGCTGGTTTTAAATGTGGAGTGACCTTATCACCTGCCCGTGCAGCTGGTTTTCCATTTACAAGTACGCTGCTAGCGCCTGGCCCTGCAACGGTGAGTGGACTACAATGTGGAACGCACTTAGCTGTTATAAAACTTGCGCCAGAAGGCATATTCTTTCTCCATTAAACGCTGGAATCGAGCGGGCCACTTGTCAATTTCATGGTGTTGTGCATCACTGTGAGGTTCAGGTGGTATGTCAGGATCAAATGATATTACTCTTTCTATTTGTTCAGGTATATCATCATAATTGTCATAAACAACGGTTGATCCGTTAACTACTATTTCAAACCTATGTGCCATTTAACCGTGTAAGATTGGGCTCTTTTGTCCAGTTTCTATTGTTTTTGCAGTTGCCACACCTGATGTTGCTTCAATATAACTTAATTCAACATCTTGCCTTGCAGTTGCTACCATTGAGATGGTACTAGTATTTATGGTAACAGGTTTGTCAGCATCGCTACTAAACAAACTAGGCACCATCTGTAAGCCTGCTTGATTGAGTACAGTTTGTATAGGTTGATCAATAACAATATAATCATTTCCTGTGCTTTTGACACGAGCTATAAACTCTTCGCCAGTAGTACTCTTAAATGTATAAATGTTGTTTTTTTCTATTGGAAGTTTCATAATGATCCTAAGTTAATGTTTCCAGATAATAAATTAATTTTGTCATGTAATTCTGCGCCTGTATACTTACTTAACCCATTGTAGCCACCCTCAACAAATACTTGATCGTTCCAGTAAATTTGCGGCATAGTTCGATGCCCTGCTTCCATCAGCATATTCATTGCTTGTGGATATTCAGTTATATCAATAGTAGAGTATTCAATGTCATGGGAATCGAGTAATGTTTTTGATGCATCACAGTATCCACAACGTGGTTTAGTATAGACAATTAGTGTCATAAACTTAATCCTGCAAGTGTTTCTGATGTAACATCTTGTTTAGTGCCGCCAATAACGTAGCTTGTGATTTCAGTTTCTTGTGGTGCTACTTGTACTTCACCACCACTAATCCATTTTTGTGTCCAAGGTAAAGGATTACTACTCCCTTTAAACGGTGATTCAAGTCCAACAGCGGTCATACGTTTATGAGCAATCCATTCAATATACTGATTGAGAAGTTCCGCATTGAGCCCAATCATTGAGCCATCTTTAAACAAATAATCGGCCCATTCTTTTTCTTGTTCCACCGCATCAACATACAATTTAGTACATTGATCTTTTAATTCGTTTTCAATTTTAGCAAAGTCTGGATCATCTGTTGGAAGTACTTTCATTAATTGTTGTGTACTTGCTAAATGTAAGTTTTCATCACGTGCAATTAATTTAATAATTTTAGCATTTCCTTCCATCTTTTTGAGTTCAGCAAATGCCCAACTGCATGCAAAGCTCACATAAAAACGAATACCTTCAAGAACATTTACACTGTTAATAGCAAGCCATAGTTTTTTCTTAATGTCATACAAATCAACTTCAACTTTTTTACCGTTTACTTTGTGTGTGCCTTCACCGAGCAATTGATACCATTGTGTGGCTTCAATGAGATCGTCATAGTGTTGACTAATATCTTCACCACACTCTACAATTTGATCAATGTCAAGCATATTATCAAAAACTTTGCTAGGATCAGTATAGACATTACGAATAATATGTGTATAGCTACGTGAATGAATTGTTTCACTAAATGCCCATGTTTCAATCCATGTTTCTAATTCAGGTAGTGTACACACTGGAAGAAATGCTAAATTAGGACTGCGGCCTTGTACACTGTCTAATACAATTTGACGTTTCAAATTACTAGTAAAAATGTGTTGCTCGTGGTCAGTTAAATCCCTAAAGTCTTTAGAATCCTTGCCTACATCTATTTCTTCTGGTCTCCAAAAGAAACCTAATTGCTTGTCAGTTAACTTATCAAACTGACGATACTTCAACGTATCATAACGTTGAAATCCCAAACTACCACTGCTATCAAGAAATGCTTTTGCTTGGGTATGATCATTTCCTTTATTTAGATTTAATACTGCCATCTTTTATCCTGCTTTCATAGAACGCAACTGTCGCAATTCTCTTCATCTTGATTGTTTACTTCTAACTCAGTATACTGCATTTGATTCATTTTGTCAACATCTATTTCACCTTGTCCGTCAAAAGTTTGAAAATAATAAAGTTGCTTGCCACCATATTTGTAAAAATCAATAATATGCTTTAGCATTACACTGGTTGGTATTTTTTCATCTTCATAGTTCACTGGATTGTAACTTGTGTTTACTGATATACCTTGGTCAATGTATTTTTGTAGTATAGCACAAATATTCATATATCCTTCTGGACTACTGTGATCCCAAAGCAATTCGTATTTGTTTTTTAAACGACGATATTCAGGCACAACTTGTTTAAGCACACCATCTTTACTTTGTTTAATACTAACAAAACTACGTGGCGGCTCAATACCATTGGTTGCGTTTGCAATTTGGGCACTTGTTTCAGCTGGCATAAGTGCCATTAACGTGCTGTTGCGTATTCCAGTTTTACGCAATCGTTGTCTCAGTGATTCCCAGTCAACTACATCTTTGTGTGGTAATAAGTTATCAACTTCTGGTTTATACGTGTCCACAGGTAAAATACCACTGTGATACTTGGTTTCATTACTCCCAGAACATGCACCGTCACGCTCGGCCAACTCAACACTTGCTTGTATCAAATAATAACTCCAGTGCTGAGCCCAGCGATCTACTTCTTTGAGACTTGCACTATTGCTATAATTTAAATCGTGTTTTGCAAGCCAATATGCTAAGTTAATAATCCCAACCCCAAGAGGACGGCGTTTTTTAGTGCTGTTACGTGCAGCCTTAACTGGGTAATCTTGATACGATAACAATGCATCAAGTCCATATACTGCCATCCGGCATGCTTTTTCCATATCTTCTGGTGATTTAAAAGCACCCCAATTAACTGCACTCAACGTACATAATGCAATCTCACCATCCTCATCATTAATATCGTTTAGAGGCTTGGTTGGTAAGTTAATTTCACAGCACAAATTACTTTGTTTAATTGGTGCTACTTTTTTAATAAAACTTCCGTGATCATTTGCATGATCAACATTCATCAAATATATGCGGCCGGTATCTTTGCGTTCTTGCATAAACGAAGTAAACAAATCAATAGCGGGTACACTTTTCTTTTTAATACTGTATGCCCGTTCGTACTGTTCGTATAACCTTTTAAATTCCTCAGTATCAGCAAAAAATGCATCATATAATCCAGGTGTATCATGAGGACTAAACAGTGTAATGTTTCCACCAGTTAACAGTCGTTCATACATTAGTTTGTTAAACTGTACACCATAGTCCATGTGCCGTACACGATTTTCTTCTGTACCTTTGTTGTTTTTAAGTACTAGCAAATCTTCTATTTCGAGATGCCATATGGGATAATATAAGGTGGCTGCTCCGTTTCGCACACCACCTTGGCTACAACTCCTTGTTGCACTTTGGAACATTTTATAAAATGGGATGACTCCTGTATGATAGGCGTCACCTTTACGTATGGGACTTCCAAGAGCTCGTATACTACCAGCTCCGATTCCAATTCCTGCTTTTTGACTGACGTACTTAACGATGCTACTAGTAGTAGCGTTAATACTATCAAGGCTATCGCCAGTTTCAATAAGGACGCAACTGCTGAATTGTTTTTGTGGAGTACGCACACCGGCCATAACAGGAGTTGGCAAACTAATTTGATGTAAACTAATAGTATCATAATAATCTTTAACCCACGATAAGCGGGTCTCTTCTGGGTAGTCAGCAAACAATGTAGCTGCAATCAACATATAAGTTACTTGAGGTGTTTCACGTATTTCTTTTGTAACTCGATTCTGTGCTAGGTACTTACCTCTAAATTGCTCCATTGCAACATAGGTTAAATTTTCATCACGATCGTGTTTGATATAGCTGTTAATTTTCTCCCAATCACTCTCAGTGTATTTTTCCAATAAGTCTTGTGTGTAATATCCGTCCAAAACATTTTTTTGTACCAATGGAAAAATATGAGAAGGTTCAAATCCACCATATACTTCTTTACGCAATGCATAATTAACAAGACGCCCTCCAACATATTGATAGTTAGGAGTTTCTTCACTAATAAGATCTGCAGCACTTTTAATAAGTGTCTCTTGTACTTCAGCAGTTTTTATACCATTAAAAAATTGAATTTGACTTTTTAGTTCAACTTCGCTTGCACTAACCCCAGTAATTCCATTACAAGCAAAAAACACAACTTTATGCAATTTTTCAATATCTAATTCTTCTTTTTCACCATTACGTTTTTGTACTAACACTTGTGATTTTTGCATTTTCTCTTCCCACTTCTTCTTTATATTTTTTTAATGGACGTTGCTTTAATTGAACGTAGTATGTTTGTTTCGAGCGATGTAATACTTACTATCTTTTCGTCAGACCAATTCAATATATATTTCCCATTTTCTACGTTTACAATAAATTCATTTCCGGTATAATCAATTGAAATTTGGTGCACCAGTTGTTCGTCAATAAGCAACAACGTGTACACCATTCCCAAAGCACGAGATAACTCGCATATTTTATTTTCTTCTAACAACTCCCAAGGATTTGGCCAATTGCTATAATCTTCATACCACAACCATCTGCTATACAAAGGCGCAGTATACCACCAATCGTTGCATGTTTGAAGCATTTGTTCAAAAGGTAGAGTTTGAATTTCTGAACGCATAGCTTGCCAAGCAGCTACACGCTTTTCATATGACTGTTGCCAAATCATTTTTACTACTTTTTACTGTAATTTAGATATTGAATAAGTTAAAGTGCCGTTAAACGTGTTACTATTGGTTGTGTATTTTATAGTGATAACATCACTTGCTTGTGAAGCAAATAGTGTTACACCAGTATTGGTATTTTCACTGTAGTCGTCAACATACACAACTGGGTTAGTACTATCGTCAGGTCCAGCAACAACTCTCATTGTACCGTGTCTAACGTCTGTGCTTCTAGTAATAGTGTATGCCATAGTAAATGCTTTAGTAAACGTTGTGTCTACTGTAAATATTGTAGCATTACTAGTATTATCTGTCAAGGTAAAAGTTTTACCATTTTCTTGCGTAAAACGTCCTAAGTGTAATGCAGTTTGTCCAGTACTAGCATCAGCACCTGATGCTAACACAGTAGGATGTGTGGCACTTTCTGCAATTGTGCGTTCAAACAAGTCACCTAAACTTAGATTGTTGTCATTGGACCATTCTACAATTGATGTTTGCGGGTTACCACTTGATATAGCTTCGCCGACATTTAAAAACAAGTTGTATGCACTGACATTTAAGTTAGCAGCGCCAAAATTAATACCTTGTGAGTAAACGTTATTAAATGCATTGTGTACAAATCTAAATCCAGTTGCACTGCCGCCAAGCACTGCACCTAATTCAAGTGTTTCAAATTTACTATTGCTTACAGTAACAGCCTTTGCTAGTACACTGGTTCCAAATCCTGTTTTAATATTACTAAAAACACATTTGTCAAAAGTAATATCTTCAATTGGATAGCTTGCATTGCTATCAAACACAACGGCTTGCTTGGTATCTAGTGCAGTTGATCCGCTGTCTGTTACTTGAGTTAACGTAACTGGTCCTTTAAATTCAACACTGTTGAACCAACATTTAGTAGCACGATCAATTAAAAATACATCATTAGCTTCAGTAGATTGAAACGACATACTACTAATTTCAATATTAGTAGGTGCTGTTGCACTATTAGATCCAATATTTGCTCCTGTTTGCTGCAAACTGTCTGCAAACTTTGCAACATATGCATTAACTGAACTAGGAGTTGCATCAGTAGCCATGTAAATAATACTGTGATTGAGGCCTTCTCCTAACAAACTTGCGTAAGTTGGAATTAATAAACTTTCACTAATAAGATAAGTTCCAGCTGGAAAAAACAATGTACGCCGAACTTGGCTTGTTGCTTCTCTACAGTATAACTGGTACAATGCTCTGTTAATTGCTGCAGTATCGTCAGTAACACCGTCACCTACAGCACCAAAGTCTCTAACACTTGCATGATCATCTAGTTTAGCTTGTAGCGTTCGTATAGTTGGGCTACTAGCTGTTGTGCCTGTTTGTGCAGTGTAACCAACTGCAATATCGCGATAATCATAATTGCTTAATACAGTTATATCGCTTTCTTCAGTAAGTATTTCAGTGTTGCCTATAGCAGGTGCACCTTCAGTTAGTGTGCCGTTACCTATAAACAAGCGTTGTGAATCAACTGCCCATCCAAATTCAGCCCCACCAAGTTGTGGTAGGTTTTCGTATAACCCTTTACGGTTGGTAATTTTACTAATTTGAATTATTGCCATTGTCTTTTCACCTGAATCATATGCTTATATACTATTTAGCCAAATAGTACTTCTCAACACGCTTCCACCATTGCTGACGCCACAGTTCAAACTCTTCACCTTCAATAATAAATTCTTGATAAACAGGAGCAGTTATCATGTTCATATTGTCGTCAACTTCTGGTTTTACACACATTAGTATTACACCTTTGCGTATATTAGTACCGTATACTTGATTGTGAGCCTCAGCATAAGCACAAAGTTGTAGTTTATAATCGTCAACCCATTCTTCTTTTTTAGGTTTATTACTTTGTTTAAAATCCATAATGGCATCACTGCCTTGATGAACTCCTACTAGATCTGTAGTCCCTGCATATACACCGGGATAGTACAAAGGTACTTCTACTCCCCAATATTCATCTGCCTTGGGCAACCCTTTTTCAACCACTTGCTGTGCCATGGCATGGCTACTCCAACTAAATGGATTGGTACCACGTTCTCCGAGTGTGTCGTCTTTAACGTAGTTTTCAAGATAAGTGTGCATACGTGTGCCGCGGTTTGCAGCTTCAGTTGTAATTGCTTGTGCTTTAACTGTACCAACACGTTTTTTCCAATTGGCTAGTGCTTGCCTAGCAGCTTCAGGTTTAGTACGATCAAGGATAGTTGTAACACTAGGTAGTGCTTCACCGTCTGGTGTACTGTACAATCTTTGTCCGTTAACGTTTTTTCTAGTTAAATTTTTATACTCGTAGCGATGGGATATCAAAGTTTACACTCTCCCCACAGCCACATTGGGCACTTTCATTAGGATTAACAAATTCAAAACCTTCCTTAAAGATATCACTTTTATAGTCAATAGTAGTATTAATAAAATATTGTGTTTTATCACAATAAATGTCAATGCCATCCGAAGTGCTTTTACTCCATTCTGCATCAACTGTATCTACATATTGTAACACATATCTATATCCAGTGCAACCACTTTTTTTAATATCTACAAAAATACCTTTGTAGTCAGTGCCTTCAATAGCATTAACTATTCTCGATAATGCTGGCTTAGTAAATTTAAACATGTGTGCTCCTTTAAGTTATAAGTTTGTTTTCGTATTCTGGCGGGCAAAGCCATATTTCATAATCACGTGCATAATACTTTTCAATTACTTTATTAATTAATAATTCATGTTGTTTGACAACTTGATGTATACTGTTAAAGTATTTACTCACTTGTGTTAAACTAGGGTTTGTATATCTTGCTACTAAGTATTTGTCCTTGTTTAAATACTCAACTTTTAATAAGTCATTTAGTAAGTTTTCAAATTTTACAATTTTAGTAAAAGTATACCCGTGTACATATGCAATTTGCGGTTCTAAATGTTCATCAAACAAATGTGGCTCTTCGTAAAATTGATCTATTGCTAACAGCAACTCATTCATACTTGTGCGAGTAGTTCCGTTGTGCCGTCGATACAAGCACTCCGCCATACCACTTACAAAACGCAGCCATGGATTGCGTACAACACAAAACATTTCAACAGGACGTTCTGCTACAGATTTTAATTTATAATCCATGTTGAAATGTTCGCAAATATTACGAATCATCATATTTGCATTTTTAGGAACACTTACCCATCCGCAATTGTTATTATACCAAAGATAATCGTGTTCTAAGTTAGTTGGGGTAAGCTGATATTTTTGAAACATTTTTGCAAATATTACTTTGCTGCACGTTTGGCCATCTTCTTTACAGTATCTCTAGCTTTATCAATATCCATGTTATCATCCATATCTTGTGTTGCTCCAGTAAAGAAAATTTCATCATTGGTGATTTTTTGAATAAAGCTATCCATTGGAGGTTTTTGGGACAAGTCACGCAATTGTCTTTTGTTTATAGGAAGTCCAAAATCATTTGCTAGTGAAATCAATACGTCAACTGAGATTTTTTTCTCAGCCATTTCATCGTCAGCTCTACCTATCAGGAATCGAGTGATAGCTGCTAACTGTTCTACTTCTGTTGATGTAGTTTCAAGTATCTCACGAGCAAACACTGAAGTTTACCTCCGTTCTCTACCAACGTCTTGTACATCGTCAATGTCAATATCAACATCAACTGTTTCGGTGTCATCCATATCTGCAACATCTCCATCAGTATCAACGTCAACATCAATTTCTTCTGCATCAATGTCAAGTGCATCTACTTCAGCATCTACATCTGGTGCAACATCTTCGGCACCTGGGATAATAACATCATCACCAGTTAGAGTAGACTGTGCAGCTTCAAGGTCAACTTTACTGGTTTGCAAACAATCTAGCAAACTTGTAAGACCGTTAATGGAGGCAGTGTTAAATGCCGCAGCTTGATCAGCACCAATATCAGCACGTATAGTATCAACTAATGCAGGTAAATCTTTATATTGCATTGAGCTAACATCTTCAATCATGTCTTGGATACGATCAACAAAATCCTGTGCTGCAAGTACCACCTGGGCTTCTTGCATTTCACCTTCTTTAACCATGCGTTTTTGTCTATGTGAACTTTCTTTCTTAACACCTTGTGCAAGTGCAACGGCTGTCATAGTTTTTTGTTCTTCGGGACTAAGTTGGGAACCACGCTTGGCTTTGTCCATGGTTTGTTTTAATTTTGGATCATTCATGTCAATTGGAAGACCTTCGTCCTCGTCAATGTGCTGTTCTAATGCTTGTTCCATTATTACTAGTTTAAGATAACTAGGATTGTTTTGACTAGTGTAAAACGAAGTTAGCGAACGTTGCTCACCTAATGTTTTACGAACTTTTTTAAGTAACGCCCTGGCGCTGTTTGTTGAAAGTTTTTCTGCATTGAATGGCACACCATACTGTGATTCAAATACTTTTGAAATGTTTGCAACACGCGATGGGTTATCTAACTCGTGTAATTTCATAATCGATTCCTTTGTATATATTATACGTATTTAGCTTTATCTACGAATTTATTTATCTGGTTTTCTACACCATCCAATAGACGTTGCTTATGTTGTGTTTTTAGTTCTAATGTGTACTTGCGGTCTTCGCTTGGGCACACTCTAAGTTGTTGGTTACTAAAAAACACATCATCTCGTATACGTCGGCGATCTTTATCAAGTCGTAGTACCATTCTTGCATCTACAAAATTATTTTTCTTATCATATGCACACCACGATATAGCAGTTTTTGCATCAATAAATGTTTGAACATCATGCCCAGATTTGCGTATAGTGACCTTTGAAGCTCCGGCTTTTGTTAAAATATATTCTTTATACACACGATAGCAATTATCATCCAAAGGAAGGATAATTTTATGCATCACTGAGCCCAGATGTTTGCTAAAAAAAGTTTCTAACGCTTTAGGTTTATTCATGTGTTTTATACCAATACGTATGTTGTTAAAAGATATCCAACTATAATTAGTAATGTACCAATAGTTCCACCACCAATTTGCCATATGCGAGCCAGGCTTTTTGAATTACTAGCTATTTGCAACTCATGTAGTTGTTGCATCATAACTTTTAATTCTTGCATGTCTGCATTAGTTTGAGCTAATGCTTGTTCCAAGTACTTGTATCTCTCGGCACATAAATCAACATGAGCCTCCAGGTTTTTCTTTTCTAAATCAGTTGATTGTATTTGTACCATTTTATAGCTCCATAGTATTCAATTACTTATCTTAAACCAAGTGTTTTTATCTGAGATAGTAATATCAGAAGTCTCTTCTGTAAGTCCCGTTATAAATGGTGTACCTTTACAATCGCCAATTAACATACTAAGTGGAGTGTCTTCTGAGCCAATTGCATCAAGATTTGATACATCAAAGCTAAATCTCCACACTTTTTTACCATCAACTGTGTCCACTACTGGATCTTTGATGTTATCCGGTAATGTACGTAAACTTATAAGTTGATTAATTGTTTCCCAATTACTTTGTTGACTACGACTAACATTAAATTGTAACAGTGTAGAAATTTCATAACCGCTGCGATCTGTAGTCGGTATCAGTTTACTATGATGTTGTCTGATTCCAGTATACGTGATGTCAAAACGTGTATAAAGTGTGATAGTATGCATAACAGTATTTAACGCACAAAAAAAAGGCCCAGTAAAAACTGAGCCTTTAAAGTTTAGTTAATTACTAGCTTATGCTGCTGCTAGTTTAAATCCTGTGTCAGTTACGTCTGAACCAGATACGTCAACTGTACGTGTTGTGCCATCTGATTTAGTTACTGTAACTGTACCCAGTGCCTGGATAGCTGCTTGTAGTGTAGCTTGTGTCCATGCGCCTTGTGGATATACAGCAAAAGATGCTTCTCCACCAGCTGATGCTTCAACTTGGTACTTAGCAACTGTGCCTTTAGTTTGAATTGCTTGCAAAATTTGTACAAAAATGCCTGGATCAAACACTGCACTACTGTAAAGTCCTAGCTCACTGCGTAGGTCTTGGTCTGTGTTACCACTGTTTTGAACTGTTAGTCCAAAAAAGTCTAGATTTGGTCCGTCCATTTGGACCAATGCTGCTGATGAAATTGCACCTGATTGTGATCCGTTATGAACGTCTGTGTTCATTACCGGTTGTGCATCACCGTTAAACGGGTTAAAAACTGCCATTGTATTTCTCCTAAGTTTGTGGACTCTTTAATTTAAGTCCTACTTTTATTTAGCCCAGTTGAGCAAAACTTATTCATACCAACTGTAAAATGTACTGTATTGATTGGTTAAATCTGTATTATTATGTATAATTGTTTGAATTTTATCTAATATTGTATTGTAGTTATTGGGTTTTGGATTTACTTTGTACTGACTGTTAGATAAATCTAAATCTTCATAAACTAATTGTGTATCAATACCTATAGGCAATTGTGTTAAGTTATATGACATTGATAACATGTTGTGTACTGTTTCTGCTAAGAATCGATCATCAATTGCAATCTGTTGTTGAGTTGTATCTTCTCTATCAGTAACATGCCAATTTTTTGTTTTTTTTGCAATATAAATGCTAGCAATTTGTGCAACAATATCTCGTCGATATAGTCTAATTACTTGTACATGATTTGTTTTAATTAACCTATTAAGATATGCAATAATGCTATCGTTGAGTTGATCAGGCATAACTTTAACAACAAATTTGTAATCAATATTCCTAACAGCTTCTGTAAAATCAAATGCATTTTTACCCCACGTAAATGCTTCGTCGTGATTGTGGTATCCACTATCTTGCAGTTGCGAACACAGGGCTGTACTTCCAGTACGATATGTTGTTAAAATAAGACTGCTACGGTCTAATTGTATCATGTTAAGTCAGGATTATTTTGTGCAAAGTTTGCTCTACTAAATTTAAAACGATCTACAAATTTTAAATCGTTTGCTACATACCCTTCATGGCCACGATCACCAGTATCATAGCTTGCTTGTACGTCTTTTGTTTGTTTATCAAACTGTGCAACTAAATCATTTTTGAGTTGGGTTATCTTTAAAAATATCTCAAATACGGCTACGAATGCAGCTTCGTTTTCATTTGCCCATTTAAGTATACGTTCGCTTTTAGTCGGTGCTTTAGCTCGCACCCAAGGGGCAAAATCTGTGAGCAAGTTTTTAAATCCCCCACTGCGTACTCTGTGATTAACATACTGTTTCATAAGCTCGGGTAAGTTGCTTATTTTATTACTTCTCAAATTCTCTGGTGCAAACAGTGTGTTGATACCAGAAGTATGTTGTTTTATCATGCCGGCTGTTTGTTTGTATAATGCACTATTTAATTTTGCACTTTGTATACCTTCATCTTTGCTACCAAATATGGTAACACCTGTACCTGGATTTATATCTAAACTTTGTATAGGACTTCCGCTGTCACCTGGTCCTTTTTTGTAAGTGTGTACTGCTAATCCTACACTACTGTCAGCAATACGTTTGCCCAATTCGCTATTTGCATTTACACTGTAAGTTACAGTATTGGGTTTAAAAATATAATTTCCATTTTTTAAAGGAGGTGTATTACTGTATAGCAAGTCAGCCATTACAAATCCTCTAAAGTTTTGAGGTAAACTAGCTTCTACTTTTGGCCATATACTAGCATACATTTTATTTAAATCAGTCCTGTCACCTTTTCTCATATTCATTATTTGTGCTAACTGTTTGGGTGATTTTGCTATACCATCATATTTAGTTGCCACAAATGCACTCTTATCAGTGAGTATAAACTGCCCAGTTTCGTCTCTACCAAAAATAATTGCAGGTTTTCCGTCCCATTTAACTGTAGCACTAGTAGGACTATCGCTAGTAGCTTGTAATTGCCGCATTGCATCGTTTGCTCCTGCAGCACCTAAGTCAAATATTAGATCCTCAGGATGTGCAATACGTGCTCCTTCTTTTAATACATATAAATTATATGGGTTTTCGGTAATAACACTCATGCCTTGATTGATAATTCTATCACGCAACCTAGCCATTAAACTTACTTCGTTATCTTCGTTTACTTCACCTTGATATGGAGTACCTTGACGTTCCATATGTGCTAGCCAATCAGCAATAAGTGCGTCTCGATTACCATTACTCTGGAGAGCTTTCATTATTTTTTCAACACTCATCAAGTCTTGAGCAGTGTATGGCTTACCTAGTAACAGTTCTGCAACAACATCTGGATCATCACTAATAAGTCTATTATCTTCACGTGACATAATTCCATCATTTTGATTTAGTTTCAACCCCATGCTCTTAGCCATACTGTTTAACAATACATTACGACTTGCGCCTTTGTATTCGCTGTTGGGATCCTGTGTTAGTATAAACTTACTCCAGTCAGGTTTACGCAAAAACATAAAATCAGTTTGAACATAACCATTTTTAGGATTACCGGCTATAGGTGTGAGGAAGTGTACGTTAATGCCAGTCTTTATAACCCAGCCATTGGGTTTTTTATGTACATCTTCTGGAGCAACGCCAGACTTTACAAGCCAATCTGTAAGAGTCTTGTCAAGTTCTTCTTTGCTGACTTTGTTAATATCAACTGCTAAATCTAAATCACCACTAGAAGGTTTTTGCCCGGTACTTCCCAACATGTTAACACTTAATGGTAATCCAGTTAAGTTTTCTAACCATTTAATGGTGGGGGCAATGTCGGCAAGCTGTATACGCTGAGTTTTAATATTGCCCTCAGGGTCTTTAAAAACATTACCGCCTTCAGTTAAAAGAATATTACTTGACATTTACTCGTCTCATTGTGTTTGTAAATTTAGTTTGTTCTTTGGTCCGAATAGCATTGAGCAATTTGCGTTGCAATTTTTGAGCATCTTCATCATTATAATGAGTTTCAAAATCTTCTAAAAGACGAATTGCACTAGCAATAACATGATTTGCCCTATTGTTAATAGTTTGTTGGCGGTCAATATTGGCATACTTATCTTTATAGATACTATCTAATTCTTCAAGTATGCTTTTAGTCTTTCTCTGCATGTCACTACCTCTTTTGTCTAAATGTATTTATTGTAATATGACTTCTAAAGCCAAGGAAATAATTCTGTATAATCTGTATTTCTTCTAGTGTCTAGTATCCGTAAATACTGTTTTAACTGGTTTATTTTAACTTCATCACGTTGGGCGGCTTGAATACTATCAGCAATTCCTTGCATGTGTTGTCGACTGTGTCCTTGTGGCATAGCTTGAATTATTCGATCAAAATCTTCGTCAAATACGCCAGGTCCAAAAAACATAGGATGCATAGCAATTTCTTGCCAACTTTTCCCCACTACTACATCAAACGAATGATCTATTGTAGTATTGTATTGGTGGTTCCAACTGTTAAGTTTGTTGACTAATTGATCAAATGTTTTAATTGTGAGACTACTTATACAACTGTGTACACTGGGTTTGATCCAATCTTGTTGTAATAAAAATTCAAAGTTTGGTACCCAATAGTCTTGTAGTTTTAGTCCACGGCGAACATATTCTTGCTCTGGTCCTAAACAATCTAAACTTGCAGTAATTTCAACTTGAAATATTTTATATTCATCAACTAACTGGCGCAGTTGGTTTATTCTGTTTTTAAAAAATTTAGGATCAAAGTTTAAATTGCTCACTAAATTAATAGTTAAACTAGGATTGGGATGGTCATTCCAAAATTGTATGCACTGATCAAACTCTTGTTGTAATAATGGTTCACCACCCAATATATTAAAGTGCCGTATGTGTTGATATCGATTGTTAGTACTTAGATACTTCCAAAGTTTTTCTACTAATAGTTTTTGCCTTGTGTTGTTAGTAACAAAAGGTTCAACATGCATGTTACCTACACTGAAACCACCATTCTTTGTAACTTCTGCATTTATTTGACTACTTACACTTGGTGCACAATACACACAACTCATATTACACGTATTATTAAAGTACACTTCGAGTATTGTAGGTGTTACATGTGTGGCATTGGGGTTGTCATGCAACTCAGGTGGTATTTTATCTCGGGTGTGTTGCCTTTCTAGTGTCATTGTCCTGTCACTGATGCCGCCGGCACATTCAACACGTTCGCAATACTCGCATCCTTTGCCTGGCCAAATACCTTGTTGCATTTTTTCTCTTGCAAGGATTTTCTCAGGTAAGTTATGAAAATTATCAAATTGTTCAATATCAAAATATTCACCTTCTACCCGGTGACAACTACTAGTGTATGCATCCTGCAGGTTTATTGTACTCCAACTCCATTTTAACATACAAGCAGTTGGCGAGTTAACAGGGAATATTTCTTTTCCAGGGAATAGTTTGCTCATTGCAGTGTTACTTATAGCCTGGGGCAGTTAGGGTAGTTATAAATATTATCATGAACCATAACAATGTATTAATATTAACTCCAGATCGAGTTGGCAGTACTTTTTTGCAAAGATTACTGACTATTTTAATGAATGCACACAAATACGATCGTCCAGTAATAAACTTACACGAACTTACTAATGGTATTATACGATACTTTAGCCCAGAATACAATAGTGAAATTCTTGGAAAGCCAGAAAGAATTGACCAACCTAGAGGATATCATCAAACACTTAGCGAAATAACAGATTTACTAAGCAGTGTAGATCATTATAAAACTAGCAGATTAGCACAATATCATATTCGCAATCGCAATGACCCAATTGCACAACAAGTTGAATTTTACAAATATCTAAATGAACATTTTTATATTATTAGTGCCCAAAGAGAAAATTTGTTTGAACATGCACTAAGTTGGGTTATTGTAACCCGCAGTGACAAACTTAATGTTTACAACCCATTAGATAAAGCAGATTACTACGAAGACCTTTACAGTATAAAAATTAAAGTTCCTCGCATGAGTTTAATAAAATATCTTCAAGACTATGCAAAATACTTAGAGTGGGTAGATCAATATTTTACTGTTGGTAGTTACTTTGTTTACGAGCAAGACATGCCTCGAGCTGAAGAATTTTGTTTAGAATTACCTTGCTTTAATCATCAAGAAAAACGTAACTGGAATGATATATTTGGCATTGAATTTGAAGACTGGAATCGATGTCATTACTTGCTGGGAGATATAAGTGGACTTAGTAAACAAGTAGAACCAACATTGCTGTTAGAAGATAAAAGTAACAAACCAAACTTTCAATTAAGTGTGCCAGATGATACTAGCACTCGTAATGGTATTATTCAAAGTTTAAGCAATACTGATCAACAGTACTTGTTAAACAATAGCAAAGCATACACCAAAAGTTTTCTAGCAATCAAAGAGCTAACCGATCGTGGTGCATTAGTAACCGGAATGCCTATAAAATTACAAACTATGGCTGAAAAAAAATTAATGATTAAAAACTTTGATGAAGTTGCTGGTTGGTATAACGAATGGGTTGCAGAAAACGGGATAGGTAAGCCATACAACAGCGATGATAGTGCTGTAAAAGAATCCGAAGAACTTAGGAAATGGCACTGTTCTCAGTTATTAAATTCTCCAACTGATCAACAAAATGTTCAGCAGTTAACCGATCATAGTGATGACCGTCCCGAGCAAGATCTAATTTAGTTATTTCAGGTATATGTCTTGGTTGTATACTTTTAGGAATGGGAACAGCATATCCATTTGGACTAAAATGAGGCACAAAACTATGTATTAATAAAGTTGAATCTACTGCACTTTCAACTTGTGTAATTTGATCGTATAAATGTTCTTTGTCTTGTTCGTCGCTGGTATGAGTATAACGTAGACGCTTATTAGTATCGTCGATGTTTTCCATAACATTGCTACAGTTATGCACTGTTTCAAGTTCAGTTCTTATCCACTCGGGTAACTCTGAAATTTGTGCATAGGTTTTACATTCTGGCCAACTTGGATCTCTCACACTATCGTAGAACTTTTGCCACAATTGATCCATAGTTGCTTCTCGTCTAGTGATGTAACTCCATTGTAGTATTAGTAACTTGGGTTGTAGTTCTAGTATTTGTACAGCTTGCCTGCGTATCCATGTGTTGCTAGCACCATCCATGCTAACATTTATTGTGCGTTTATTCAAACGTTCCCCTAGTATATAACTCCAGCTGTGTTCATGTGGTACCCCTAACCCTACTGTAAAACTATCACCAACACACCATATGCAATCATCTACTGAGTTAGGCCATTCACGGTCACGAAAACCACGGCTGTTGTAATAATATTTTACAGTGTGTGGGTATTTTTTAAAATGTTTTTTGTCAACACAGAGATCGTACGAGTCCATTCCACTCTCTATCCAATGTTGATTAATTCTACTGGGAATAACTAACTTAGGTAATATCATGATTTCATTGATGCTAGCAAGCCTTTAAGTTTACTACTTTGCACATCTGCTTCAACTTTTCGAGTTTCGGTAACTGGACTACTTGTGTCGTTAACATTTGTTGTTGCTTTAATGCTTTCGTATATGTTACCATGCCCGCTACTGCTTTGCTGTGCATCTTCATCGCAATCCATAATTCTTAAACTAGCTATATCAAAATCTAAATCAATTTTTTGTCCAACTCCACTACTACTACGTGTTTTCATTGCTTGTATCTGATATCGCCCACGTTCACGCATTGCCCTGCTAGTAAATATACCAAACACATTATCTGCTGTATTAATTTTACTAATACCACCAGCAATATGACTGTGGTCGAATTCAATTTCTTCAACTGCACTACGATTTAATTGCGATGCTGTTACAAACAATACATTTAACTCTTTTGCTAAATTGCGTAGTTCTTCGCTTACATACTTGTCTTTAATAAATTGATCATTTGGGCTAACTTTTGCACTAACCGGCATCAATAAGTCTAGATAGTCAACTAACAAAAAGTCTGTTTTGTAACCACTTTGTATTTCTAATTCTTTTAAATACGCCCTAATGTCATTTACATTGCTTTGTGCTGGCATGTACTTGACTTGTAGTTGCCCACTTGCTTTGCCAGCCATTTTAATTTTCATTTCAACATTATCTAACTCTCGAAAAATGTCTTTGCTACTGGTGCCCGTTAACATGCTATCAACACGCATTGCAGTTAAGCCTTCACTTAATTCTAGTGTAATGTACACACCATTGAGTCCTGCTTGTATCCAGTTAACTGCTAAATTTTGCATAACCAAACTCTTGCCCGAGCCCGATCCGCCTGCAAATATTTGTAGTTCGCCTCTGTTAAACCCACCATACAACATTTTATCAAGTGCTTTCCAGCCTGTGCTGTTTTGACCATTGTTGTTTTTTAAAGCAGTTAGCCTGGCACGTGGATCATCAAAATAATTTATTCCTAAATCACGTGTCAAACTTATTTGTACTGCATCTTTGATAAGTTTTTCAACTGGCTCATACGTACCTTTTTCTAATAAGTCTGCAGCTTTTAGTATTGCTCGTTCAAGTTCTTGTCTTTTAGTAAAGTTTTCAAACTCGGTCATAAACCATTCAAAGTGTCCACTGTTGAGATCAGGTACTGGACTTAGTGTCACGCCAGTGCTGGAGTTTATCTGAGCTATCTCTGGCATTGTTTTGTAATCATCACAATGATCTTTAATGAACTTAGCTACTTCGATCAAGCTTCGATCAAAGTTTTCTGGATTGAATATGTTTTGAATACGCACATAACTTTGTGCATCTTCTAACATCATTTCTAAAAACAATTTCTGTACATCGAGATTGTATTCTTTAAGCATTAAGTGTTCTCCTGCGTACAGTTGTTTATCATTTTAACTTCCTAACCAATGCTTTTTTTGCTAATTCAATTTTAATTTTACTTGTATTACGTGCTTGCATTATAAAAATCATTGTTGCTGTCATTCCATATTTTACAACTGCGTCATTTACGTCTTTGATATCGTTGTTGGGCCACTTTGGTATACTTACAGCCCAACCTAGTTCAACTGCACGGTCTATTAGTTTTACACCTGCGTTGTCTTGGTCAGGTATTACTGTTACACTACGTCTTAAATTGTTGATGAGTTCAGCTTGTGCATCATTTACATCGTCATGTAACACAGCAACACCTTGTATTGACAACGCATCAAATACACCTTCAACTACAAATACATGTTCCCAGTTATTACGTTGCAAATCTATACCAAAAACATATCCTTGTGGTTTATCGTTAATATACTTAGGTATACGATCATCTAGGAAACGTATACTACTTCCTACTATCGTGTCGTTGTACGTAAACGGAGTTACAATACCAAGTCTTGGTCCTCTTTTATAACTTAAAAAAGGAAAACCCACTTGATGTATGCCACGATTAATTATGTATTCATTTGTTTGTTCTGTTGGGTTAGAGCACCCATCTGGCAATTGTTTTTCTGCAAAATCAAATGTTATTTTACGTTTGGGTTGTTGATCAATTGCATCCAATAAACTGCGTTGGCGTAGACTTTCTAAATTTAATCTATCAATATCAGAACTATCAACACCAAACCAGGACAGTAAGCGTCTTGCTTTAAAACTTACTTGTCTACCAATTGTAAAACTAGCAGTATATCCACAATTAAAACAATGATAACTCCAACCATTGTCACGTGGCTTTAGTCCACCACGCTTGCGTCGATCGGCATTTTCTCCATTGTGTACACAACAAGGAGCATTGTAGCTGTACCAGCCACTACTGGTTTGTTTACCAGTTGGAAATAATTCAATTGCATTTAACATTAACTTAGTATAGCACGGTATATGTATTCTTGCAAGACTTCTTTTATAATTTTATGTCCAATTTCGTTGGGATGACCATTTGGTTTTTGTAATTTTGGTGACAGGGTTAAGTCACGTAGGCTTTGTGTAGAATTCCACAATGTGGAGTATGGTTTAGTAGCTGTGTGATTCAATGTAAAAAATTGTACCACAGGATGTGAATGTTGTGTGTTTTCAAAAAACAATTGAGTGGTATGTAGTGTTAGATCTCTTAACGCTTGACAATCTGTCAATACTGTGTGTAACTTAACAAGTTCATGCCACTGTTCATTGTCACTGCTATTGTTACTATGTATCCAGCTACTGTGTACAAAACGATTCCAATCTGTATCATTTGGATACACACGATGCTTTGGATTATAAAAACTGTGCCTACCAGGTTCAGTAAGTCCAACTAGAACTAAACAATCTTCAATGGGTAGTTTTTCATTATCAAGCCACCAAAGATATGTCCAAACTGTGCTTTGTAAACTTCCACCTGGTATTCCAAAGTTTTCGTATGGAATACCATAGCTGTTGGCCAACAAACCCGTATAACAGTTTTGTTCTCTGTATTTGGTATTTTCAATCAACACTGGATGTGCATCAGGTTGTGTTGCTAATTTAGGATCAATTAATTCATCGCCCCAAACATAGCTATCTCCAAAACTTACAATTTTTTTCATTATCGATAAAGTATGTTGCTAATGCTTCCTGCACTTATAACAAATTCTAAACGCAAATAGGGATGATATCCTGGGACGTTGAGTCCAATTAAATCACTGCTATTGACAAGTTGCACTTCGTCAACAGTTGCTTGTGTTGAAAAGTCTACAAAAGTAATATCATACCAATCACCGCTAGTATCAACTGCACCATTAACTCTTATCTCTCCTGTGAATCCATTAGGAGTTACTACAAATGTTGTTTGGTCTACACCTTCTGTTGTTACTGTGCTAGTATAATAAATTGTACTGTCTGGCGCTTGTGCAGGAATAGTTAATGTTTTGCTGGGCACAAATGCAGGATACACACTGTTATTAACTTCAATGTCTCCGCGAGCACCACTGTATGCATCTACTAATACTGCGGTTTCAAGATTACCACTTGCTTGCTCAATACTCCAACTAGCAGGTTGCTCAAATAATGTGTTTATGTCAGCACTGGTAATGGTAACTTTAGCACGTCCTTTGGCATTATTGAGACTAACTAACTCTTTGGCTAATAGTAACTGTTCACCATTTTGGCTTATGAGACGAAATGTGAATGTACTGCCTGAAATGTTTACTGGTTTTTGATCTTGATTTTCAAATGCAAACAAAATAACATTATCGACTCCTAAATTTAATTTTAATTTTTTTGAATACACTTCACTCCACCTCCGGTCAAAGTAACTTCCATCAGAGTTGTCCACAAGTAAGACCTTCTGAATTTGTTGGTATAAATATACTGTAGCTGCATACATCTAGGAACTCCTTATAATATTTATGGTAAACAATGTCTTTAACAAACTAAACCAAAATTACCCCTTCTTGAGCCTTGTCGACTATGTGGGAAATGAACACATAGGCGTAATACAAAATCGAGGCGATACGCTAACAAGCATATATGACTTTGGTGATGTAATCGAAAGAGGACTCAAGGAAGAATACTTAGAATTAGCACATCAATGGTGGTGGGAGAGCAATCGAAGTATACCAATAAACTTGTTTTTAAAGAAGGATTGGGAACCATTTAAGTTTTGTTTAAAAACTTTTAGCAACAAACATCTACAAATAATTCATGGTCCTGTGTGTAGTTTAAAGAATATACAACGTAACAAAGGTAGGCGCCGTAGTATTATGCTAGTCCGCAAAGTGGATTAAATTCATATGCAATGCTACCAAAGCTGCATAACTGATTGCATGACTCTTTTTAAAGATAAACCCTTTGCTGTTGTCACCGTCAAATACACTGTCAAAGACTTGATCCCAGGGTTTATTTTGTAAATGTGCTTTACCAGGGCGTATTACACTTATAAATGCAGCCATTCTAGTTATACTGTCCGGACGCATTGATTGCAACAAGTTGGTATGATTACCAACATGAACCAACAGTTGAGCAAATTCAACATCTTCCCATAATCGTTCCCACGGTACTTGTGCGTTTTGCATTGCTGTGTAATGATTAGTATCTTTAATTAAATTGTATACATGCATATTTAAAAAATCAATTTTAAAATACCCACGTTCTTCGGCAGTTTCATAATCAATACTAGCACATTGATGTTTACTATCATATGGAATTTCAGTAAAGTACACACCACTATTGTGATTACGCACTCCTTTTACAGTGTCCATTCTTGCTGGCACATGTTTTAGACTATCTAAAACATGTTTACGATCTGCAAAGTCAATATCAATATCCATTATTCACCTATAGTATAAAAAGTTGTACCATTGCAATACTATTCATTACAACAAACCACCCACACAATACAATAGCAAAGCCTGCTTTGCGAATTACTGTGCTAACTACTCCAAGTATACTGCCTGCCAGGTACAACGGAATAAAAATCTTTGTTGCAGGATCCAGTACTGTTAATGTAAGAATTGCACTTGCAGAAACTAATAATATAGTTTCTGCTAATTCGCAATAATATGCAAGCGGTGAAAGCCTATAGCTTTCTTTAAAAAACTGTATCACTGGCTTAATCATTTACAAATCCTTTAAGTAATATTGATGTTTTAAACCAGTCTCTGGCATCGCTTAAATCTACAGTGGTGTCATAATGTTTACATAGTTTAGCACAGATATAACCTTCTTGCAAGACATCAAGTTCTGGTAATTTATCAATTTGGTTATTAATAATATCGGTAATTAACATACTACAAAAATTGTAGCTGTTTTTAAAAGGTTGGTTATTTAAAAATGTTTGATGTATGTTTCTAAACTCTTGTGTCTCTTCAAATGTATACCCAGTAAAGTTAGCAATTTGCTGTACAATATTTGTGAAACTATCTATATTATACAAATCCATAAAATCAATGCTCAAACTTTGTTGGGCTGTTTGACGCACACGTTCTTGTGTTAAACAAAACTGCCAAAAACCGCTGTTTTCTTCGGCCATAAATCCTTGATAAAAATAATCTCTCATTATCCATCGTGGACAATAAGGGTTGTTTTCATCAAACTCCCAAAATTCAAAGTTGTGTAGTTCAGTTAATTCTTTTTTAATGTACTGTGGTAATTGATGATATTCTTCTATACTATCACAATTGGGCCACTTAGGATCCTTGATATCTTTGTATCCAAGTATACTTTGGTTGATATAATTCTTGCGTATGCTATCAATCATTCCAGTGTTGGTAACTTTTAACCTATCATACAGTGTATCTTCTAATTTTCTTACATCAATATTTCCTTCGCCTGCACGTAAAAAATTGATCGCTATTAATTGTATCAAATGTTGCTGTTTTACTTGTATTGAAATTAGGGTACTACCTGGCACACTTTTGGGTTCAAATTGAAAATAATGTTTAGCCTCAAATTTAATTGGACTATAGTATTCTTTGGCATGACTCACACCACTGCTTTTAAAAGGACTAGGATTGGTTTTTACTCCGGCTAGAAATCTATTGCAAATGTATTCAACATAGTTGCCGTGTGCACCACCTGGAAAATCAATTAGTATCATTACCAACCTGCTGTTTTAAGTATGTGTTTTGCATATTTCATATCTTCTGGATACTCTTTAAACTTTTTAGCCCAAATATCACTAGTAATCCATGGCCAAAGCATTTCAATTTGTTCTTTATTTAACTTAGTCAACAACTCCTGGCCGCTATTACAGTTATACAACACCCATCCACTTATTCTACCTGTTGTAACTGCATAACACAATTCATTTATATTTCCATAACGCAAATAATCATGTGTTGGATTACCAGTTTTTTCATTCCAGCGTATGCTTTCTTCAATTGCTCGAGTGAGTGCATCGTTTACACTTTCTACTGTTAAGTACACCTCAAGAAATTCAGTATACAATCGGTCACTGCACCAATTGTCTAATTTTTTATTATGTTTGATTAGCCATTCTGTAAACTGTACAATGTTAACACATCTAATGTCTCTGCAAGAATAACCAAACTTTACAAATGCTCTGTAATATGCAGTGTTACTAAATTCTTCATATGTTTTTGTTTTTTTACTGCCCTGTGTTATTTCATAGAAACGTAGATATGCCTTGTAGCCAATTAATACCCCAGGTTCGTTACGATTTAAATATCTACGTTTCTTTTCGCACACATGCACTGCAAGAGTATTCTCCCTTTGAAATTCTTTTTTGCAATATTTACACTTGTATTTCATTTCTTAATAAGTACTAACATGCTACTCACACCTCTAACACACTTAGCTAATATTAACACAGCTTTGCTCATAGAGCAAGTGTTAAATATGCCATGGGCAAATGGTAAAGACAATGGATGGGCATACAAAGTAAACACTGCCCCAGATGGTAGCGATGCAGTTGTCAAACCAGGAGCCAATTTAAATGTAAACGATCCATATGTGTTGTTACCAGAATTTGAAAATACTCCTGTTGGAGATGCATTAAATTTATTAGGACCAGTTGGTGGTGCCTATTTAAGAAAACTAGATCCACGTAGGTATTACGGTGCCCACAGTGATCAAGATGATCGGTATCACTTAGCTATTACTACAAATCCACTAGCTGTTATGATGGACTTTGATAATCAAACTATACACCATATGCCTGTTAACGGTGTTTGGAGTTTAATGGACACTGGCTTAACACATACTGCACAAAATTATGGAACTGAAAGTCGGATACACTTGCACTGCCGATCACTTTTACCACATGCAACTAGTGGAAAACGGTTAGAGATAATAGCCAATTCTGAAGAAGAAATACAAAATCAATTTTGGTTTGGTCCACATGATCATCAATTAATAAATTGTGCCTTAAAGGACGGGCGTTTAACCGGATTAACTTACCAATCTCCTAATGTAATACTAATATCTATTGGGGATGATGGTACTGTATTTGATACTGTATTAGAACGCATACGTAATAAAGGGTTTGAATACAATATTACTGACTTTTAGAATCATGCCCTCGTTCTTTTAAAAACGCTCGTACATCTTTTAAATTGTTTATTTTTAATAGTACATCTAAGTCATCAGACTTTGTATTAGGAAATTCTTGTAAAAGTATTTTGCGAACCTTTGCATCAGTTCCTTTATTTTTCTTTTTAGGGCTTATCCAATTGTGTCGATGCGTTCCCATTCCTGGACTAATAGCTGTAGCACATAACCATTGTAGTTTAGGATGTTTGTTAATAGTAAAAAAATGTTTGTTTAAAAAATGATTGCAACTTTGTACATAGTACTCTTGCATTTCTCGACCACCGCTAACACAACTACTCCACCGTATCATAAGAAAGTTTGAAAACTTTTTTCTTTCTTCGTCAGTCAAACTGTCATAGAAGGCTCGATCTTTTTGATCCACACATCGCATTTCATTTGCTATGTTTAGTTTTTCACTCACTTGAGATATTCCTCATATGCATCAATAATACGTTGTTGTGCTTTTATATAGTCCCGCATTGCTTCAAAGTTTACGCTTATGTCCTCATAGTCTTGACCGCTGAGACCAAACACTGTAGCAGGCTGTCCTTTAGATTGCAGGGTTGTAATTGTTTCATCTATATTATACATGCTTATTGTCATCCAGTCAACCTCTCTTAATTTAACTGGAGTGATTCTTGGTATAATAACTGTTTTTTTATTAAAACTTATAGGCGGTTGAGGTAAATTACTGCAAGCACCAACAAACAGTGTCACAAAGACAATTAAATATTTTCCCATTTACCAAGCCTTGTTATAATCAACAATTTCACTGTTGCGGTTTACATCCTTAACAAAGTATACACATTCTGGCTTTGGGTCGTCACTAAGTGGCACACAAAGTAATTGTCCGTTTTTAAGTTTAGGCGCATACCATGTAACATCTTGATAGACATCAATTACTTCTACAGGGTAAAACTCGGGTCGAAAATCAGTTAATGGATTAAATTTAAATGCACTAAATCCTCGATCGTTTAAACTGGTCAATGGCAATACTTCAAGATCTCCAGTATCATGTTCACCAATTAAAAGTTGCCAATCCATTGGCATTTTTACTGTATGTTCTCCAATGCGTAACACCAATGCAGGGCTACTAAAAGACTCTAAGTAAATTAAAGGTATAAAGAAATAATCTGGATTAGTAGGATCACTATTGTCAAATATTGCAAAACGTAAATCACCAATTTCATCTGGCAGTGTTTCTAAGTTGTATGATCTATTTGTATCAAGTTGTAGTATTTTCATTTTAAGTCTCTTATCATTTAATTTTCATCCAATCTAATTTTTCAATACTAAAGGGATAATTTGCCTCTTTGTAAAATGTTTTTCTTTTTGTTAAATGTCGTTTGGCGTATTTACATGTACTAGTGATATCCCATATTTGCACATGATCTTTGTCCTCTGCTTTTCTTATCCCACGCCCGATACTTTGGATAACTCGAACAAAACTTTTTCCAGGTTCCAACAAAACCAAATTAAAGATACGGGGAATATTAATCCCCACAGCAGCCACCCCATAAGTGGCAATAATAATTTTACCTTGGGCAGTAGCCACTTCATCATACTCATCTTGCCTTTCACCTGATTTAGTACCACCACTAATAAAAACACTGTCAGGCAATCTTTGTTGTAATGCTGTGCCTGCACTAATTCTATCAACTAATACTAATGTATTTCCAGTTAAGTTAACTCGACTAACAAGTTCGCTTATAGTATCCAGTCTACCTGTTTCTTCCAATAAGTATTTTAATTCACTTTGATAATTATTATATTCTACCTGGTCAATTAATTGTACAATATTCACATGGCAATTTGCCAATACACCTCTCTCTTGTAATTCACTAGCACTCAGTTGACTTTCAACTGGGCCTATACTTACATGTAATGCTTCAAATTCAAATGCTTCCTTGGGTATTGTTCCTGTTAATCCCCAACGTATAGGTATTTGACTCATTACACCAGTTAATAGTGTTTTTAGTGCGTCTGCTTTAGCCATATGTACTTCATCAACTATAACACAAACAACATCTTCTAAAAAATCTTGTATTGTAACTTCGGCTTCAAAACTTTTTGTATTCTTTAACAGTATATTCAAACTTTGCCAAGTACAAATTGTATGTGTTTTACCAAATTCTTTTCTGTCACCAAAAAATACACCCACATCCAATCCCATGTTGATGTAATCTTTTTCAGTTTGTGTTACTAAACTTTTATTGGGAACAATAACAATACTACGTCCATATGATTCAATGCGTTGACTCAGTGCCGCAGTCATAATAGTTTTACCTGCGCCGGTTGCAATTTCCTGTAAACATTGTGGGTTTTCTAAAAACTTATTAACTATTTCAACTTGATAATCACGTAATGTTATACTTTCGCCAGCAGCTGGATGTTTTTCTGGCCATTTGATATGTGCAAATGAATTACTCGTTACTTTGTCAAAATCAAATGTGGTTGTATATTCACGCAGGTCACTTAATTCTATGTCATATCCTTCGTCAACTACCATCGGAAGTATTTGTGGCAATAAGTTTACATAGCTACTACCTCCCATTTGAAAAAATGCAATCTTGCCATCCCATCGTCCAAGTTTAACTGCTGGTAAATATCTTGCATAAGGTACAGGAAATTTAAATTTAGCATGCAGTTTTTTGCGAGTATCTAAATCTAAGCCTTCAAATTTAATATTAACTTCGTCTCGTACTATGAGAGTTGCTTGTTTCATTCTGCAATCATCCGATCAATTTTATTTTTAAAAGCATCAGTATAATGTGCTTGGCTAGCATACCCAGGATGTAAATCTTCTGCACTTACCGTGTCTTGTTGTAGAGATGCTAAACTGTTGTACAAGTTCAACCACAATTCACTACGAATTCCGCCATTGTATTTGTAGTCGTCGTGAACTTTATTGTACAAGGTTAATATTTCTTCATCATCTCTATTGTTTATATTATACATGACTTTTTCAAATTCGTCTAGTTCGTCTGGTAATGAAATGTTTTTTCTTTCAAAGTATTCACTGGGCCATGGCCCAAGGGTGTTAACAAATACAAGTTTACCACCTCTCATTGTAACTTGAATGTCACGTATTACATTCACAAATGCAACTAAGTCTAATAGATCCCAGTGATCGTTTTGTATTTTACGTAGTCGGTCACCAGTTTCGCCTAACCATTTGCTAGTAAAATGTCCACCGTCGTTTGTGTTTATACTGTGTCCGTCATCTCTAAGTACAGTGTGTGTTTGATACAATTCAAGTCCAACATTAAAACACCAACGAGGTATTGCACTCCAGCCAACTAATACTACATCATAATAGTTTTGTCGTAAGTGTGCAAGAGTTTGCATAAAAATACTATAGTTGTTTGCACCATCAACTGCATAATTGTTAATTATACAGTTAGGTAACAATGCATTGACCCATAGACATTTATCGTCTTGTTCATTGCGTAATCCATGCCCTCGGGTCATACTACAGCCAGTTACTAATACTTTTTTTGACATATAATTATTATACGTTATTAGGACGCATGTGTCAACAGATATTCAGACATTTCAGGAAAAATTTTTGAAAAGTTTGTGCCGCGGTATTGGTCATGCCATGCCGTACGTTTTACAAATGCATCATAATGCTCACTGTCATCATTTTCTAACATCAGTTGAGCCCATTTCCTTACATCAATAAATTTACTTTTATATAATCTTTTTATTATAGCTTGCTTGGCTTTACCATGCCAAACAGTTGGACGCATTTCATTTGGATCATGTACTCTGCCGCACCAAGGTTTTGGTAACCCAACGCTTTCGCACCATGCATAAAACTTGTCAAGGTAATAAACATTGTATGCACTTACAGTGTGGGCAACACTTAGCTCAACGTTAATGTATTTTATCTGTTTGGTTTGGTATTGTTTGATGTGTTGTAATACTGTATTCCAGTTTGCCGGATGTCTAATGTATTCAAACTGTTGATCAATACCATCCAAACTCAATTGTATTTCTACGTTTTTAAAATGTTGCCATCTAGTCCACCATTCGTCATTAGGCCAAATTGTAACATTTGTTGTATAGTGCAATGTCATGTGTTGAGCTTTGCCTGTTGTAATATAGTAGTCTAATAATTGATGTTGTGCTGGTACACCACTTAAAAATGGTTCACCGCCTGGAATGTCAATGTGCAACATATCAGGTGCCCATTTAACAAACTCTTCTACAAATTTATTTTTACGAAAGTGTACTGGTTTAATATCCATACCAGTTAAGTCTTTATATTCTTTGTGCCACCGACTACTAGCCCAGCTGCTGCATGTAATACATTTAAGATTGCATGTATTTCCAAATGCAATACTACTAGTTATAAATTCTTTTTTGATTAAGTCACGAGAGTCTAACACCGATTGCCAACGTTTATAATCCATTTGCCTTTTGCTTGGTATCCTGTTTTCTTCTTCTGTTTTACAACGTATACACCCAATTGGCCAATTACCTTGTTTGAAATCTTCTTTAACTGAAGTTAATGTATCGCTTTCAATATACTGTTCCACAGAATGATCAAAAATATTGTATTCAGATTCATTGTAATGAACATGACGAAACTTACAACAAGGTGCTATTGTGCCTTGTTGGTTAATATCAATATTTGTCCAGGGAGCATGACAGAAGATCATATCATTATTTAATCAAAAAAAAGAGGTACTAGTATTAAACTAGTACCCCTTGTGGAGTATTTCACTCCAAGGTTACCGGGATGACTCAGGAGCTAGAAACGTGTAAGTATCATCCCGGTTGTTCTTATTTTGCGTATGCATTTCGCATGCAAGTTGACTTAGCTAAATTTCTCCAATTTGTTTTGCTAACTTTAGTTAAGTCTGCAATTTTAAGTGCCATACGCAAACTAACTTCACGCAAACGATCTTTATTTTCGCCCATAAAGGCAATAATTTCATCACCTGTTTCTGCATCAAAATCATAGTCAACAAACAAGTCGCCTTTGTTAAAGATCTGTTTAATACGCAAGATCTTATCACGCATGGTGTTTAATGTAAGATCCAAATAGTGACAACGTGATTGCAATGCATCCAAATGATCTTTAAGACGTTTGCTTTTTAGTGTTTCAAAGTTTAAGTTAGTAATAAAAATTACTCCGCCTTTAAAATCAAAACTATTTGGAATACCTTCATTACGCAATTTACTGCTGTCTGCATTCCAATGAATACGTCTACGTTTACCGCTGTCAAGTGCGGCTTTGAGAATGTTTAAACTCAAATCATCTAACAAAATACTATCACAATCATCAAACACTAGTACATGATTTTTATCTGCATGTTTGTAAAGTGTTGCATACAATCCAATTGGAGTCATTGCACCCTTAACAACCTCGTACTTGAGTCCTTTGCCTGCAATCTGTTCAAACAAACTTGCTTTTTCAAGTTCAGTTTCAACACCAAAACTTTTACCAACACCTGGAGGTCCTGTGACAATCATAGCACGTACATCACTGTTAATTGTAGCTTTGGTCATATCTTCAAGTATTTGAAAACGCTCTTCAATACGCTTGATTATTTGTTCATCTGTCTCAACATCTTGTTTGACATCAGTTACTGGGTTACCACCAATGTATTCAAACGAGTCTTTGTTATCAACTAACACTCGAATTTTATCTCGACCTTCAAATTGACCTTGCCCTTGCACGGTGAGAAACATTCCTTTTGTTCCTGTTTGTACAGGTTTGACTAATGAAAACACACCGTTAACTTCAACGCCGCGATACGTACCGTTTTTAATTTCAACTTTATTCATTTATTGCTCCTAATTAACACGATTTGTTTGTTGCTCTTTGTCAACTTATATTAATACAGTAACACAGTTTTATTACTATGTCAACCTTTATATTGCTATAATGGTTTTTTTAATCTAAACTTTATATCACAGTAACCACATATAGCTTCTCCGCCATCTGGTATTGTGTAGTACACTTTAGGATGATCCATTTGTTCGCCCATACACCAAGTTCTATTAGTATCACAGTATACAACAACTTCATTGAATCCGTCTACCCTTGGACTATGCTCTTCTGTCATCTTTTTTTTCTTTTTTGTTTTTTAACTGTTACATATATTATATGACACAATGCTCGTTTGAGCAACCTTTTCTTGGGCAACTAAGTCGTTGATTAATAAGGAATTGGAAAAAAAGTCAAGAAAAAAGGCACCCAAAAGTGCCTTTATTTTGGTATATTATACTAGTTCAAAATTAGCATAGCTTGTTAAGCTGTCATCAAATCTCTCAACACGATTAATAACAATAGCTGTACCACTAGCTGGAACTACATTAAATGCGCCAACTTTTGGATTACTAGCTTGATCAACTACCCAGTTTGTAAGCTGATCAGCACCATTGACTAGTCCAGTTGTTGTTGTACGTACTGCACCACCTGCATCAGTTGGGATTGCAAAAGAGTTTGTTGTACCATCACCGGTGTAACTTAGAGTTGATTTAATTAGTGTTGCTTCATCAAGTGGATCAGGTGTTTCAAGCCCAGCACTTACATTTAACGTACTAGTAAACACTTGGCCACTTTCAATTCCCCAGTTCCATTGTCCTAAAAGTTGACCGGCACTACGCGAAGGAGTAAGAGCAACGCTATCAATTTGTACACTACTGTTGGGATCTCTATAAACGCCATCTGAAGTAGTTGTATAATAGCAGTTAATATATCCAAACTCACCGGAACTAAACATATCACTTGGAGATGCAATGTAGCTAATTGGCATATAATTACTGTCAGCTCTTAAGAAAACAAAGTCTCCTTGTGTTGCTTCGATTTCTAAACTGTTTGTGCCAGCTGAATCAACTGCAACATCCCATGTATGTACTGGTGTTGCAAAAGCTGTTGACAATTGTGCATTTGTCATATCTACAGTATACGGATTCACTGTATCTGTTGGTACATTTCCGGTATAAACTGTTGCCCCGTCAAGTTTGATTGTTACTGTTGCTTGTGATGCGTGAAATCCCAAACCAATAATTCGTAATGTTTTTGCCATTGCTATGAAGCTCCTATTGAAATTCTGTCTCTACTATTTATGATGTTTTATTCAAACACCTTGAATAATTGTTCAACTGTATATTTAAACCTTTTTGTATCATTTTTAAATGCATCTTGATACTGCGGAACTGGATCTTTTGCATACTGTTGTAAACAACTGTATACCCACATCATGTTTTGATACAGTTCTTCGTGTTTATGTATTGGTTGTAATGTGTTTGCATAAGTCTGTGTATATTGTACTCTATTAATTGGTGTAATACGATTAGTATTTATATGCCGGGCAACTGATCCTAACACACCCAATAAGTTATCAGGATTTTTCATATCCCAAAATTCAATGTTGCAATGTGATTCTGGATACGGCATGTACATTTTTGTATATCGATGCATTTCCTCACATGTCTCTTGATAAAGATTGTTTCCTAACGCAACTGACTCTTGGATACTTTTTATATGCCATTTACCGTTCTTAATCCAGCTTAAAAAAGCACAAGTATGCTGTGTTGCTAATCCATTACAAGTTATATTAATTATACTGTTGTAGCGTAACTCACGTTTGGGTAATATATTATAATTGTGTAACAAAACAGTTTTATGTAACGATCCATGATTATCAAATAACCAACTCAAATGATGTGGTTCAATTATGTCGTGACGCGGTAAACGTAAATCAGGCTCTGCATGATGATTGGTAGATTTTTGTTGCATGTATGAATATCGTTGGTTCATTTGCACTACTTTATCTTCATAGTAACTGGGAAAGCATCTATAAATTTGCCCTAATAGAAAATGTCCCATTGCTCCTGGCATAAAGTTTATTATAATCATACCCAATAACCATTTATTATAGGATCGTTTACTTGATGTGGTTTAGGCGATCCGTGAAATATCATTACATTACACCCTTGAGGTAAAACTGTGCCTGCATCAGGACGAGCATAATGTCTGCTACCCTCAAAACTCATTCCTCCATCTTTTGCTTGCCAGCGCCAGCTTACTATCTTTTGAGGATCAAAAAATCTAAATTGTTTAAAGTCAACAGTATTACTAATATAATCTTGATCACCAGGAAACCTACGCATAATTTCTTTTATATCACCTTTGCTAAAGTTTTTCCATACTCGATGATATTGCATTGTATCCCAGTACATCATACTACTGTTTATACCATTCCATTGTGGTCTCCATAAATGTTTGAAATCTCGTATAGCCCAAAGATATTGAGGATTGCATGCTAGTATCCAGTCTAAGTTTCCAGTAATAACAACATCTAAATCAAAATACAAAAGTTTTCCTGCAAAATGTTTTCTATCAAACATTTGGACTTTGTACCACCAGCTTTTTTTAGGACCGCTAACTCCATCCCATATAGTTAAGTCATGTTTAACAAATTCAGCTGGCACTGGTCTTTCAGGCTCAGTAAACACATGCAATCTTACTGGATAGCTGATGTTTCTTTTCAACATACTGTATAACTTTTCTACATACTGCCATTCATACACATCGCCATGTATCAAACATGCACAATTTACTGTATTATCCATATAAATTTTTGCCTTCTAAAAACATATTTACTGCATTTAAACGTCACTAAATAACTTTATGCAAGAAAAAATAGTACTAGTCACTGGTGGATTTGATCCACTCCATAGCGGACACATTGCCTATTTTAAGGCAGCAAAAAAATTAGGAAATAAGTTGGTTGTTGGTGTAAACAGCGATGCCTGGCTTACACGTAAAAAAGGTAGGGCCTTTATGCCTGGACCAGAACGAGTCAACATAATTCAAGAGTTAGGTATTGTAGATCATTGTTTGTGTTTTACAGACGACGATGATACTGCAATTGAAGCAATCAAAAATGTAAAAATGATGTATCCAGATTCACATGTTATCTTTGCAAACGGTGGCGATCGCAGTGCAGAAAACATTCCGGAAATGGTTTTTGATGATGTTGAATTTGCATTTGGTGTAGGTGGCGAAGATAAGAAGAATAGCAGCAGCTGGATATTAAAAAATTGGGAAAAACCAAAAACACAAAGACTCTGGGGAAACTATACTATACTTGACAAGCAAGACACATGGCAAGTTAAAGAACTATGCTTTGATGTCAACAAATCACTAAGTGATCAGCGTCATTTTGTTCGTAGTGAGCATTGGTGTGTAGTTGATGGACTAGTTAAAATGGAACTAGAATACCCCAATGGTGATAAACTATCAAAAACATATGGTCCAAGTGAGAGTATTGATATCCCCACCATGACGTGGCATAAAGCCACTAATATAGGAGATGTGCCTGCCAAAGTGATAGAAGTTTGGATGGGCACTACATTACAAGAAGACGACATTGAGAGGCGTACATAGTGGAACATGATGTAATACAAGGTTGGACAATTATTAAAGATGACAAAACACTCATACGGGCATTAAAAAGAACTAGTAGCCCGTTGTTGGAATCTTACCAGAGACAACAAATTGAAACAGCCATGGATCTTTGTGAGAACTATCGTACAGGAATTGACATTGGTGCAAACTATGGACTAATGTGTCAGCACATGAGCCGTCGCTTTCAGCAAGTGCATGCATTTGAAATTGAACCCAAGGTTTACAAGTGTTTAGAAATGAACATGGCAAAGTTTAACTTAGACAATGTCAAAACTTATGCCCATGGCATAGGAGAAATAGAACAAAATGTAAGTTTAAATTACAATGCAAAAAAGTCAACATTTAGTACACATGTTACCCCAGGCAGTGATGGAGATATTCCAGTAAAACCACTTGATTCACTTGAACTAACCGATGTTGACTTTATTAAAATAGACGCAGAAGGTTATGAACCTTTGATTATCAAAGGTGGTATTAAATTAATAACAACACATCGTCCTGTAATTTTATATGAATGCAAAGGGCATGAAGCTAGATATGGACATTCAAAAGATACAGTCTTAGAAATATTAAGCCCTTTGGGGTATCAATCAATTGCTTACGCTGGCGGTAAAAATAAAATCATAGGTGTAAAGTGAAACAAGTTTTTAATTACTGGATGCCAGATAGTGATAATCATTTTGAACGTTTAATTAAAAAACGTGTAAGAAATGGCGGGCCGCCGCAATATCAAGATGATGTTAGAGACGAAGCATACAAGTATGTAACCGATTTTTCTCTTGCAGTTGATGTTGGCGCAAACGTTGGTTTATGGGCTGTGCATTTAGTTGAAAAATTTGATCAAGTCATTGCATATGAACCAATGCAACAAGTTTATGAATGCTTACATTTAAATGTGCAAGGATTACCAGTGCAAGTTAATGAATGTGCATTAGGTAATACAAACAGTCAAGTAATAATGGAGTACGATAGCAACAATACTGGTAATAGTTTTGTTAGTGAAGTTGGTGAAGGTGATATATCAATCAAAAGAATGGATGATTTAAATTTACCAAAGTTTGGTTTATTAAAAATTGATTGTGAAAGGCACGAGTTACAAGTATTGCAAGGTGCAATGAATACTATACTAAAGTACAAACCTGTTATAGTATGCGAACAGCATCCTGATACTGAAGAATGTGCAGGAAAATATTTAAAAATGCACGGAGCAAAAGAAATTACTAATGTTAGGAAGGATTATATCTTTGGATGGTGATAACATAAACGAAGAATTAGAAACCCTGCATGTATTTGTAGGTTGGGATAGCCGCGAAGATATTGCCTATCGAGTATGCAAGCAAAGTATACTTGATCATGCTACTGGTCCAGTTAAAATTGTACCCCTTAAACAGAAAAATCTACGTGGGGCAGGATTGTATACCCGAGAAATTGATACACTTAGCAGTACTGAATTTACGTTTACCCGATTTTTAATACCCGAGTTGTGTAATTTTAAAGGTTGGGCATTGTTTGTTGATTGCGACTTTGTTTTCTTGGATGATGTTAGGAAATTATTTAATGAGCGTGATGACAAATATGCAATAATGTGTGCCCATCATGACTACACTCCAACTGAGTCTACTAAAATGGACGGACAAGCCCAACACTTGTATCCACGTAAAAATTGGAGCAGTTGTATGCTAATCAATTGTGGACATGTAAAGAACAAGTTTGTTACAGCAAAAGTAGTAAATCAACAGACTGGGAAGTATTTGCATCGATTTAGCTGGATTACTGATAGATACTTAGGAGAGTTTTCACACGAATGGAATTGGTTAGTAGGTTGGTACCATGAAGGTGTTCACGGCACACCCAAAGCGTTGCATTACACAGAAGGCGGCCCATGGTTTAAAGAACATGAAGATTGTGAATATGCCAATGAATACTATAAAGTTGAGAGAAGGTGTTTGCACCAACAATTATTTGACACTCAAGAAAAATTAAAAGCACCGTACTGGGAAGGTAAAGAAGAGCCAATCGATCATTTACCTTTTAGTCTTGAAGCCCGAGCATATTTAAAAAAAAGTTTTGAAAGACTCATAGACCCAAAAGATAGATATTTTGATAACAAGGAGCTAGATCAAATGCGACACCCAGATAGTAAAACAATAAGATGTGTTTCAATTGAAAGCGATGCACCTTATGAGGAAAGAGGATTAAAATACGATCCTATATGTGTTAATTTTGTTAAAGGCTCTAATGGCAGAATATCAAGTTACAATCGAGAAAAGAAATCAACTACTCCGTTATTGATCCGAGGTCTCAGTGGAAAGTGCCAGGAAGCAATCAAAGACTGTATAGCAAATGGAAGAACTTTTTATTATTTAGATACTGGGTATCTTGGTAATTTTAAACATAAAACGTATCACCGTATTACTAAAAACGGTATGCAAAATTTAAGTGAAATAAGAAAGCGGCCGCACGATAGGTTAAACAAGATAGGATATCACTTTCCTGAAAAGAAAAAACGAGGTGATGAAATATTAATTTGTCCACCCAGTGGGAAAGTAATGAAATTTTACGGGGAGGATCCCGACAAGTGGATGTATAATACTGTAAAGGAAATTAGAAAATTCACCGATCGTCCTATTAATATGAGAGATAAACCTACTAGAACCGAGCGTATTAGTTCTGACACTATATGGGATGCATTAGATAAAGCATATGTGTTAATAACATATAATAGTATTGCTGCAACAGAAGCAATGTTACATGGAGTACCAGCTATTGCTCTTGCTGCTAATTCTGCCAGTGCATTGTGTAACACAAAAATATCTGATTTAAATGATTTATATATTCCACAAAAACAAGATGTTATTGAATTTGCAGCACATTTGAGTTATTGTCAATTTACACCTCAAGAAATGTTGTCAGGATTTGCATGGGAAATGCTTAATGAAAGTAGTTAGCTATTTAAAATCAGTTCCAGGTAGAAATAATAAACCTCAAAAAGTACAACTCCTTCGAGATTTTATCACAGGAGTCTGTGCATGTGGCGATCAAGGAATTATTCATGATGGATTTGATGTTATCCCAAGTGACTTAAATATGATACAAGGTTGGGTGTATGAGCAAACTCATACTCCTCACTTAGATTTGCGCCGACGAGTAATTGAGTGCAATGCAAGAACTTTATGTGCCGATGCAAACTTATTCCTGTATTCAAATTCAGCAAATCCATGGGGGTATTTACGATACAGCATTGATGGTATTTTTCCAACTACTGGAATATACTTTGATGATAATCCGCACCGACATCGATGGAAGAAAATACAACGCGAAACCCAAATTGAATTACTACCTTATAAAACTAGAGGAAAATATATAATACTCTGCTGTCAACGCAATGGTGGTTGGAGCATGGATGGAATTAATATACAAGATTGGATAATTGAAACTGTAAGAAAAATTAGAGTTCACACAGACCGTCTTATCGTAATACGAGCTCATCCAGGGGATAAAAGGGCCAAAGAGTATCTGACTGGAAAAAACTGCCGAGTAAACAATTTGCATAACACTACTATAAGCCCGTTTGATACTCCACTTGAACAAGACTTACACAAAGCATGGGCTGTTGTTAATCATAACAGTAGCAGTATAGTTGGTCCTATCATACAAGGTTTTCATGCATTTGTAACTGACCCAATTAAAAGCCAGTGCAAAGAAGTTGCACATAACGATTTTAGTAGAATTGAAAATCCAATTGAGTTTGACAGACAAGCATGGTTAGAACGTATTAGTATGTTTCACTGGAGCTTTGAAGAACTACGCAGCGGCGAGGCATGGCGTCACATGAGGAAATATATATGAAGAAAAATATAACAGTATTAACAACATTTCATCCAGATGGAATGAGAAAGTACGGACAGCGTTTTTTAAATAGTTTTGTACAACAAGTAGACAAACGTATTAAACTATTAGTATATGTAGAAGATTGTATGCCTGACAACCCTAATCCTGGCCAAATAGAAATAATTAATGCAAAACAAGCATTACCAAAATTAAATGCATTTAAAGAACGTTGGTGTAATATACCTAAAGCAAACGGTGATATTAGTAATGAACCGCAACGCAGTCGTAAAGATTGGCAAAAAACATTTAAATGGGATGCTATACGCTTTGCTAACAAGACATATGCTGTGTATGACGCTTGTACACGCTCTAAAGACTGGTGTATATGGATGGATGCAGATACATTTGTACACAGTGAATGGAGTTATGAACAGTTTGCAGAACAATTACCAGACAATGCCTGGATTACATATGTAGGTAGAGGAAAAGGATCACAGACTTGGCCTGAGTGTGGATTTTATGGATTAAATCTAAATCATCCAGTGTGCCACGAGTTCCTTAAAGAGTTTGAACGTATGTATGAAGATGCTGAACATGGTATTTTCACATTAGAAGAATGGCATGACAGTTATGTATTTGGTCATATACTTAATAAAATGAAAGCAGACTTTCCAACTGCACACGATTACAGTGCTGAGATGTATTTAAAAGAAGCAAAATCAGGCGGGGGAGGGCATCCCTTAATTAATGGTGCACTTGGCAAATGGCTTGATCATATGAAAGGTGCCCGTAAGGATACAGGTAAAAGTTTGGCTAAAGATATAATGGTCAATCGACCAGAGGCGTACTGGAATTCATAATGAAATTCAAGCTCTGGAGAAAGTATGGAGCACTAAATGCAAAATCTATTTTTGATGCTTTTGAGCATAGTTGTATTGCTAATGGGCACCACATTGGTAACAGTGATAATATTAACGATTCCGATGTTCATGTTATTTGGAGCGTTTTGTTTCACGGTAGAATGGCTCGTAACAAAGATATTTGGGCCCATTGTCAAAAACTTCGGAAACCAGTTATTGTCCTCGAAGTTGGTAGTATCAAACGCGGAACAACATGGAAAGTAGGACTAAATGGAATTAACAGAGATGCTTACTTTGGTGAGCAAGACAATGATAGGTCTAGGGCTGTTAGCTTGGGACTGGTTTGTAAACCTTGGAGATCCAACGGGGATTTTATTTTAGTATGCGGACAACACGATAAGAGTTTACAGTGGCAAAATATGCCACGTATGAGCAATTGGTTCTTAGAAACATACGACGAAATACGTAAATACACACAGCGTCCAATTGTATTTCGACCACACCCACGTTGTAGATTAGAACATATAGAACGTGGACTTAAAAATGTACACAGACAGGAACCACAACATGTTAACGGCACCTATGATGACTTTGATATGGATTTCAATAATGTGTGGGCTACTGTCAGTTACAGCTCAAATCCGGGGACGCACTCTTGTGTCAATGGTGTTCCTGCTTTTGTTAGTACCCATAGTCTTGCTTACGATGTGGCTAACGATATAGATTTTTTATACGATATAGAAAATCCTCTACTGCCAGACAGGCAACAATGGCTCAACGATATTGCCTGGAGTGAATTTACAGTGGAAGAAATTGCTAACGGATTACCACTTTCTAGATTAAAATCAGTAATCACTATATGAAATTAAAGAGCCACCTAACCAAGGTAATATTAAATCACGTTGTCTAGCTTTAGCATATTTTTCTACACCAGAACACAATGTGCTTGGTAAAAGCCCTGCTTCGGCTAAATCATACCAAGTAGTAGTACGGGGATCCATTGGCTTTACTTCGCTTTTGTACACAATAGCATGTAACCAAGGATCATCTCTTTCTTTTTTAAAAAATCCGCCGGCGCAATCAAATCCATTAACAGCAAGTGCATGTATAAGACTTATAAGTGTCCAGTTATAATACACGCCGTGCGGTTGATCAAAGGCTTGCCTTCTAAACTCCATAACAGTTTGTTGCGGTAAAATAATTACCAGCATCCCGTCTGATGTGAGTGCTTTATTCCAATTTTTTAAAGTAATAAGTGGATTTATTGCGTACTGAAAAGCATCGTGGCACCATATTACATCAAATTTTCTTTTAAACGGATCTTCAAAGTCCTGCCGTTGATAACTTATGTTTGGATATTCATTAGCAACCAGTAACTTTTCTGTAGTGTCAACTCCAGTACATTTGATATTTAATAGCTTTTTATGCTCATCCCGAGTAGTACGAGTTGCCCACCATTCAATGTCATTGCCTTTTCCGCAACCCATATCAGCTAATGTTCGCACACTCATCATAAAATCATCAAACTGGTATAGTTCTTCTAAGGTTTGCAATGAATGCTGATGACTCAAGTCCGCTGATGAAAATGTCAAACTCTAATCTCCTGTATTTTTAAGTTATCTTCTCTTGCTTTTGTATCCATGGGTTGGTGCCAAGCAAAATATAATTTAGCCGAGCTGGACCAGGTGTCAGCAAACATACTTTTGTAAAAAGCGTTATCTCGATTGCGCCAATCCTGTATAAGTTGTTTTTTCTTTTTTGATGGAACACTGGGATCAACATCGGCAATTAATACAAATTTAGTTGCAGTTTGTTCAAAGAATTGTTTAAGTGCAGGTAAGTCTTCATCTGGGATATGTTTTATAACTTGCATACACAATATAGCATCAAACTTGGCACCCTTGGGAGGAAATTTATTATATTTAGAAACACAAGGATCGTACAAATAAGCATCTTCAATACCAATTTTATCCATGTAACCTTTTTCGTACTGTAATCCCTTACCACACCCGTAATCAAGTATGTTTTTAATATTGTAATATTTTGCTAACTTTTTAGTGTATTTAAGATAGTGCTTACTGTCAGTTCCAGACCATGTAGGGTTTTCTAAATGAAACTCTTTGCCTTTTTCAATTGCATTCTGATGTGCTTGTGAAAATATCAAACTCTAATATCTTCCATGCCAGCAGTACGCAATCTTACAATGTGTCCCATTTGCCATTGTTTTGTTTCTAATCCTTTAAGTATACCCAAGTATGTATTCCGAAGTAATGCAACTTCATTGATCAACGTTTCAAAATCAATAACTTCATCCTCACCATCTACATACTTTTCAGCATCTCTACTAGAAAGTGCTTTTGCATATCCTTCAAGATATTTTTGAAAATGCTTGCGTCTAATTTTTCTAGCTTGTATATTTAAATAATTTAATATTGCTTCAATCTCTTGAAGTTGATTAAATCTGTGTTCAGTAACGCCTGGTAATTCTTTTATAGCAAGTTCTACTAGCCCAGAAACAGTACATTCTTTTTTAGCTTCTATTAATTCTTTGTTATAGAATTCAATAAAGTTTGGAATTTCTCCTAAACTAGCAGTTACTCGCCTATACCACATTAATAATCATCTTCTTCTGGATTAAAGAAATAGTCATCTAAGTTATCAGGATCGTCTTCCTCGTCGTTAACATCTTCTTCAAAAAATAAGCTAACAATTCTATCAAATTCAGGATCATTTTGAAACACGTCATGAATGTCTTGACTGGAATGTCCACTATCAGACAACACAGATACAACAGTTTCAATAGATTCCGATCTATCATTAGTTTCAAAATGTTCTCTTAAATCTTGCCATACTTTGTAAACCAATTCTAATGATTTACTATCATTCTTCGCCATTCAGTGCCTCCTGTTGTTGTAGTTCATCCATGTATGTATCATCGTCGCTGTCAAGAATTAATTTATCAGTATCAGCCATTTCATCAAGATAACTTACTTGTGCCATTAATTTATCTAAACACCCATCAGCATTGCTTTCCCATGCTTTACGAAATTGCAAGACTTCCTCACCGTTGTTTGATTTAAACTGTAGTCGATTACCAACTTTAGTTAACAATCCTCTTTTCTCAGCCATGTCAACAAGACCACTATAGGGGTTCATACCTGTTTCATATGGGATCTTTACTTGTAGACTTTCAAAAGGTTTGGCATAACGTGTTTTCATAACTTTACATCCTGCACGTATGCCACGCACATCACTAATTTTGTTGCCAGCTTCATCTTCTTTTAATTTCATCTTTTTCATCGCAACAACAATACTACTTGCGTACACAAAGCCTTGACCACCTGAGATCTTATCGTCTGGATCAAACATATCTTGCGAAGCATATGTGTGGTTAGTACATACCAGCCCAACATTGTAACTGCCAATCATGTTAACTGTGTTACGCACAAGTGCAGTAAGTGCTTTGGGTTTACGACCTAAATCACCTTTCATGTCACCTTTGTTAAACTGATCAACATCTGTGGGAGTTAACAACATACCTAAACTGTCAATAACAAACAACACTTTAGGGCGTTCTCCGTCGGGTAATGCTTTGTAATCACTCATAAAGGTACTAATAGTTTTTGCAACATCATCAATCATTGACATTGAAAGTTTTAGTAATTTATCCTCCTCAGTGCTGACTCCCAATGCATGTAACCATGCTTCGTCAAGTGCGTTCTCACTATCAATTAGCACAACAAAAATGCCTTGTTCTTGTGCATACTTAACAATATTACCACTACAAATATATGATTTACCAGCACCGCTTTCACCTGCAAATACTGTTACCTTTCCTAGAGGAACACCTCTGTTAAAGTCGCCACTAATAAGATAGTTTAGTGCATAGTTGCCTGTGCTAATCCAGTCAGTTGGATCATGAAAGCCAATGCTTAGTCCGTCAATACTTTTAGTAATGTCCTTACGGAATTTACTTACGTCAAATGGTTTACCTGCCATGTTGTTTCCTCTACTATGATATGTTAACTATTATAATAACTTATTTTTGTCTATTTGTCAAGTCTATAAATTATATCTTTTAATATACTTGTTGTTCTTGGAAAATGATTTAAATCTTGACATTTTATCTCATATCCATGTTGTCTTAATTGTTGTTGTATTATTGCTTGTTCCATTATGCTAAGTTCAGGGACATCAACTGGTACAGTAAATCCCAAAGTTGCATGTATTATATCCGTAATTAGCACAGCTCTTGCACAAATTGGGCTTTGTACATCCTTCCAGTTGTTTATCATCGATGTGAAGTCATCTTCATCTTTCATGTCAAGATTGTAATGATCAAACAAACTGCGTATTACATACCTAGGTGATAACAATAACTGTGAAAAGTTAATAACAAACCAATTGTCAGGAGCTTGAGTACTTGCAAGTAAAGTTTTTTCAAATATGCCATCTAATACATAACTTAAATGTTCACGTTTTTGCCAAGTTTCTAGTTCACTATAATCACTACATCCCCAACTTGATAAGTTTTCTGCATTGTTTATTGCTTTATAAAGCAAATTGTTAGGATCTAATAGATCATCTTTGTGATCAAACAAACACCAACACTGTATCATTTCAAAGCTATTGCCAATCTTTACAAAAACTTTTTGTGTCTTGTGGCTCTCTAATATGTCAAATGCTACAGGTATATCTTTGTTGTATCCTGGATAGATTACACTATACACATGATCTTGGACTTGGTTAGTACTGTCATTGACCATAAACACATGTTCTCCACGAGAATAATTATGAAATGAACCGTCGTCTGCTGGTGCAATTTCATTTAAACTTTGATATTGCACACTATATCTACGCAATACTGCTTCAAGCATACTACCAAACCCACCAGGTGGATAAACAATTACAGTTTGTATAGCCATGGAAAAATATCCCTATGATTAATATTTCGACGCTTGTCCATCTCACTTAGACGGTGTTGACTATTTTCTAAATTACCATTAAATGGTTTTCTTAAATGATCTAAAAGCACTTGATATCCATGTTCCAGTAACCAGGTGCTGTTGGTGTCTTGCCGTTGTATAATACGATCTTCTAAAGAATGTTGCAATTCAATTGGCAAATTTCTCACGTCTAGATAACTTGGTCCAGTAATAGGACCAAGTACTATACTATTGTTGTGCATGCCTTGGTCAGTTAACCAATCAATAGTATCAAACAAACTATGAGCATTTAGTATCAACCAAAGCATGTTAAAACTAATTTTGTGATCTAATTGTGTAATAATTTTGAAGTTTTGTTTAAATTGTTCCCAATTACCACCATGGCGTATATATTCAAATTCAGTACTCATTGAGTCAACACTTATAATCCAATGTACATTTTTAAATTCACACAACTGTTCAAATATACCAGTATTGGTTTTACTTAGATTTGTGTTCACTCTAATGTTTAGCAATGGGTTTACTTGTTTAAGTTTTTTGAGTACTTGTTTATTTTCTTTGATCATTAAAGGTTCGCCACCAGCAAAGTAAATATTCTTTAACTTGTGTGCATTTTCTAACACATAGTCAAGTAAATCTTGCCTACTGCTATTTTGCATATGTATCTTTTGATTGAGTTCTTGTGCCCATTTACTACTGCTGATTGGATCACAATACACACACGCAAAATTACAAGTGTTTCTCCATCTAAGATCAACTGTGTTTAGATCAAACGCATCGTCGTCAGTATAAAGATCATACGGAACTCTAGCTAATTCTTTAAGATAATATATTCTATTGCTTATAATATTAGTACGCAATGGATTGTTTTGTTCTTTTATGTGGCATGTTTCACAACTACTGTGCTTTATACCATTTAACATTGCTGTCTTAATTTCTCGGTTATGATCACTAGCCAACACTTCTTGTATTGTATTTTTGTTTATGTTGCCAATTTCATCTTGGGATGCAACACAGTTTTTAATACTACCATCAGCTTGCATAATAAACCCAGTCCACGGACATGGACAGAATGTACCATTTTTAAGTGCAGTTTTTGGATCCATTAAATTTGGTTATCCTTATTGCTTAACCATCCAATACTTATTTCTTCAAGATGCATACCTTGTGCATGTGCTGTTACATATGTGTCAACAACAGTTTTTGCCCACACTGTGGTGTTACATGCATTTGTTTTTCCTGAGTGTGTCTGTATATTACCAGGTTTAATCAAACACATCTTTGGCCCATGCCCAAAAAATTTTAATTGGTTGTGTGCATCCTCAAGTGCAAGTTTTTGATTGCGATACATATTCATATCAACTGGATCAAGATCTGTTATATCAGTAGTACTTGGACATTGTGTTAGCATTGTACTAATATTCCAAATTATATTACCAGGGCATTCTTGCCAACATTTCCAAACTCCGTATAGTAACTGTGTTTGTGCAAAATCAACTTGGGCATTGTTAACAAACATATCACACTGTTTAATCAAATCAACTATTTTAGGTGTAATACGAATGTTATAACCATTACGCTTGCTTAATCCAACAATGTCATGTCCACGATATGATAATTCTTCACTTAATGCTAGTCCAATCCCAGCAGTATCACCGGTGATAGCAATCTTCATAATAGTCCTCCATTGCTATGTTTCGTAGTTTATCTTGTTTAGTAATAAACTCATCAAGTTGTGTAGTATTGTCTTGTAATGTTGCAACTGTGTCTAATGACACATTAGCTGTTAGTCTATTATAATATCGAGCATCTAATGCAGAAGGGAATGTTAAAAAACTCCAGTCATGATTAATGTTGTTTGTATTACAATATTTAATTATGTTTGGTAAATCCATTGCGTTTAACGAGCTAACTGTAGTCCATGCTTGTAGTTCTAAATTACTATATTGATCACGTAATTGTTTATATATGTTAATAACTTTTATATAGTTGTTCCATTTAATTGGCCAACGCACATAATCGTGTATTGCGCCTATACCATCTAAACTTGCTGTTACAATTACTTTAATTCGTCGTTGTAGTAATTTTTCAATGGCTCGCATTGGCCTACTACAATTAGTATTAATCCTAATGATTTTTACATTTGGCGGTGGATTTTCAAGCAACGTTTGATAGCGTGGACTTGCTGTAGGTTCGCCACCATTTATATCTAACTCAATGATGTTTTCCCAAGGTAGTGCATCCAGTAAATGTTCATTATTAACTTTAATCCTACTGCCATCCAATGCACCAATTTTTGTGCTTAGATCACTGCTACAGCTTTGACATGCACTATTACATATGTTGTCAAGTACACCACCAACAATTAAATAGTTAGAATCAAATTTTGATAATAATCGATCTCTTTCAATACTAGAAAGTCTAATACTACGTTGTGTTACTGCTTCAGTATCTCTACAGCGTATACATTCTTTTGGCCAAGTTTGATTTAAAAAATCTTCTCTTACTCTAGCCAACCATTTGCTATTTTGCATTTGTTCAACATTTTTAAATCCATGTTGGATTGTCATATGACCACATTTTCCAATAGTGCCATTGCTGTTTAGTCTTGCAAAATGATCAAGTCGTGGACAATACATTACTAATTGAGCTACTAGTCCTTGTTAACACGTGATATGTATCACTGTAGTTTGATTTAAAATAATTTCTAAATTCATACCAATTAAAACTTTTGCCATCAAGTTCACGTAATATATCATCAAGATAAAACCAAAAATCCAGTTTTTTTTGTTGCTGTAATACGTTACGACCCCAATCAGCTTCATACTTAAACCCATGTGGGTTATGATTATTAGGGAAGTGTTGAGAAAACGTTTCAAATTTATGAAAGTTTATAGTACATGTAGGGTTTACATAACGTGCCAAGTTAAGTAACCAATGGAACTGTGGTAGATAGTGCCTGTTTAAAAAACTAAACTCTTTAGCAAACCATTCAGCAGTTGCTAAGTCTAAATTATGATCACGTTTAAGCCATTGCAACCAGGTATACAGTCCACTTAAATATCTAACTTTTGGCGGGCGTATAAAAACATCTATGTTTTCTAAATCATATATTTGATGATTTTTAGCAATTTTCCAGTTGTTTTGTTCACTATACCAACGAAGTGCAGTACTGCCATTCTTTTCAATTAGATATGGTGATAGACTGTGAGGCGTTATTAGCACCTCACAGTCTTCTGGATATAAGAGCCAATCCAGTTCAGTTAGCATGTGCTACTGTGTTGCTGATTGTTTAGCACGGATCATTGCAAGAATGTCCTCTGCTTTATCGCTCTTAGGTGCCTCTGGAGGAGGAGTTGTAACTGGGTTAACTTCTGGTGCTTCAGTTACTGGTGCAGCTACTGGTGCAGCTACTGGTGCAGCTACTGGTGTTGGTGCAGGTGCTGTGTTAGCCACAGGACCCATTCCCACTGGACGGAAGTACGATCCCCAACGATCTAAATCATAGCTTTGTCCATCTACGCTTGCTTCAAACATCTCTTTCATTACTTGAAGAGCTGCATCGTCAGGACGTTTTGGAAGAAAGTCATTTAACGTAAACAAACCATGTGTGTCTACTGCGGCTTGTTCATCCGCTGTTAAAGGAGTTTCTTTACGAGCCCATTTACTGGTGCTATAATCTGCATAACCACCTTTAGAGGTTTTACTAATACGAAAGTCTAACCCACGCATAGTATCAGTTGGAATTTCCTCAAGCTCAGGATCCATTAACGCACTCTTAATAACAGTAAAGATTTGCGGTCCCATAATGAAACGTCTAATGGGATTTTCTGGAGCACGATCATCACTAATTGGGTTTTCACGTACAAAGCCTTGCATAATATATGAACGCTTTTTCCAATACTTACGACCCATATCTTCAAGACTTGGATCTTTAAACCAACCACGTACTTCTGCAAGAATTGGACAGTTGTCTCCCCACATCTCAACACAAGGCACATGAACCATAGTCATTTTATTGTCCATGCTTCCCTTGACGCCATTAAATGGAAGTTTGATCATTGCCCGCTCTACCCAAAAGAACGTGTTATTACTATCGCCATCAGGTAAGAAACGCATTAACGCTGACTTTCCTTCATCCATGTTCCAGTGGGGGTATACTACGCTATCAGAATCTGGAGCTCGTCCACCTGATTGCTTGTTTTCTGCTTGTGCAAGTCTTGCACGAATTTCTGCTAATGAAGCCATAATGTTTATCCTTTTTGCCTACGAGTAGCTACTACTACTCTTTCATTTGCCTATGATACGCAACTACGTATCTTTGATTGCCTATACACTCACTGTGTATATATTACTAATATACATTGGTCACAGTGTAATGTCAAGTTATTTATTAAAAAGTTTTACCGTTTGAGTTTTTATAGCATTCCAGCTAAACGTTTAAGAGACTCGCTGCTCATATTACTTGGGGTAGTCATCATAACACCATCAGTGTCTAAATCTTCATTTGGTGTTACTGGACGATCATCTATGTTAATGTCAATTCCCATATTTTCTAAACGAGCTATAATAGCAGGTCTTGCATCTGCATCAGGATTATCAAGTGATAACTCGTATAGTGTATCAAACAATTCATCATCACCAATGTATCCGTAAATTGCGTTGGTTGCGTTGGTTGCATCTGGTCCTAAAATTAATGGTTCCGCTAGTAGTTGTTCAAGTGCTTTTATTTCTTCACGTGTTTCTGGAACAGCCCAAGTCCCTTCGGTTACATCTTCAACCCATTCACTAAATTCATTTACTTCTTTCATTTTTTCTTCTCCTACGTTATTTGCCGCTGAGGCTATGCCCAAACGTGCAAGCATCGGTAGTGCTTCTTCAATGCGTTGATCAATTGATTGTTCAACAAAATATCTCTTTAATACCTCTGTTGCAATTTCACTCTCATGTATTTTACCGGGATCAAAGTCATGTTTGGCTCTGGCATATCCTCTGTCACTGACCATTTTTTTAGCTTTACTCTTTAGTTTTTTATAATGCTGGATAGCAGTTTCCACCATAGCATTTCCTGCATCTTCGTATGTTTTATTACGTGTAGCATTAATAAATTTTCCTAACACATTCATTTCTTCCATCATATCATTAATATGAGTACCTAATGCATCGTAAGGAGTTCCGCCATTTTTAACATGACGAGTCATTATTTTTCCACCTAAAATATTTTTAAAAGGTAGCTTAAATCTTTCGCCTTCTGAATTTTCTACGTATAACTTATCAACTTGAGTATATCGTTTGCCATTTTCCCCAATTGGATTTTTGTGTTTGATCATTAATCTAGCACCATCCTTAGGGCCATTGTAGCTAACATCTTTTTTGCCATAGTACTGACCTTCAAACAGACCCTCATTAATTGCTGCTATTCCTTGCATGGTATACTTTAGTTTGTTAATGTTGTTAACTTTAAAGTTTAACAAATTACGAGTGGCAAATTTTTTAATCTGTGCAAGAAAATCATACCATTCGTCCTTGTCTCCAAGTTCCATTGTTTTGCCAAGATTGTCTCCAAAGAAAACCTGCAAGTCTCCTTCTTTGCCTAGCAAAATAACAACTGTGCCGTAATTTTTTTCGTCACCGCGATATTCAAAGCTAAACATTTCTGCTTCAGTAGGATTAGTGATAGGTTTACCACTAATATCTAATAGTTCTGGTTCAAATCCTTTTGTTACCAAAAGGTTAAACAACATATTGTTACTTGAGTTATCCATAATGTTATTTATTACATTGACATGATAAAGGGTAAAGGTTCTTGCGATGGGTCATTGTGATCTCTCATTTGTGTGTCTAATTCTACGTGATAAGTTTGTAATATTTGTAACATCCGAACAACTAATAATGTAGACATAACTAGATCATCATGTTCTCCAGTTTTTGCTGAATAACTTGTTCCTAATGCTACAAAGTTTTTAAGTTCGCTTATAAGTCCAGCACTGTTGATACGCATCTTTTTACTTTCAACTAAGTTTTTAAACTTACTACAAGCTGCTAACTTTACTTTATGAGTAGTGTTAAATCCTTTTCTAAAACGACTTGCATTTTTAGATCCAGATTCGCTTAAAAAGTAACCTTGGATATTCTCTTCACCGTATTCATTAATACTAATCAATGCGGCTTCTCCTATACTGTTGTTTTCAACGCTATAGTATATACTTTGAGGATTTTTAACTATTACATTTATTGCTGTTATAATATCAGAAAGTATCCGAATTTGGGTAGGTATATCAGTTCTGTTATGGCACCATTCAGCTACTTGCACAGTACTGTTAGCTTCATACACTTGTATAGCAGCAGGATCACCACCAGTTCCTAGACTAGGGTCAAGTCCGATAACATAAATTTTATTTGGTTCTGGTCTGCGATACCAACGTACTTCGCCAGTTTTATACAGTGGGTCTTCGCTTTCTAAATCAATTAGGGTAGTTGGAGCAATTAATGTTTCATCATTAATAATAAATTCACAGTCCATTTCTCGACGAAAACGATCAGTTCCTAATGCAGCACGTTGTTCTTGTGCCCATTTGTCATCACGATCTGGATGTTCATCCCAAAAACTCCTAAATGCTTTAAAACCGTTTTGTCCAACTTCTGTTGCATTGCCGTGTTCATCTAAACACTTGTTTGCACCTTTCCATAAAAATGCAAATTGATCTTCATCACTGTTAGGCGTACTAGTAATAATTGCTTTACCACCTGTTGCTAGAGTGGGACTAATACTAGTCCAAAACTCTTTAGCAATAGTTGGACGCACAAATGCAAACTCGTCTGCATACATTAAAGATATACTCATACCACGTCCGGTATTCTCAGTAGTAGTTTGGCTTACAATACGACTGCCGTTGTCAAATTCAATACTACCTTTGTTGTAGCTTACCACCCCTGCACGTATATGATCAGGACAACTTTCGTATGCATATCTCACACGTTGCATAATTTCTTGTGCGCCTAAAAACTTGTGTGCAGCAACAAGAATAGTACTATCAGGAATAAACATAGCATACCATAACAAATATCCGGCAGCTGTTGTACTTTTACCAGTTTGCCTTGGCATTAAACTAATGCTAAATCTATAATTATGATAAACATTTGTCAACCTTCTTTGATAGTCAAAAGGTTGATATTTTATTCTACCCTGAACGGGATGCTGTATATAGAAAAAGTTACTCAAGAAAAAATCCGGGCCAGTTACTGGATCAGCACTAGCTCGGAAATCATCAATTTCTTCTTGTGTAAATGATGTTTTTTTATGGGCTGTTTTTATTAAACTGAGATCTGTACTGTTCATACATGTACTTATCTACTTTATTACTGCCAACGATAGTAAACGTGTGCTCCTATGCGTCCAACTAATTGCAAACTTTTTGCCCACCTTGGGTTTACATATGTAGCATGGTAATGGGTAGCACCTTCAGTAATGCCTCGGTATTGTCCCCACCTAACTACAGCCCAGGCTAAGGTTTGTGCCTCAACCCATCGATCTTCGTCTTGCGGGTCATCTGATTTACCATCACAGTACCAACTAAATTGACAGTTACGTTTTCCTAGTACATATCCATCCTTGACTACTTCACAAATAGTATCAGGGTATCGCGAATCTAGTACTCGATTTATAACTACATCGGCTGTAGCAACTCTATCAGCTAAATTACTGCTTCGAGCTTCATAGTAAATATTCAATGCCATACAGTGGACTTGAGGGAAAGTTTGTTCATCAAAAGTTAGAGGATTAAGACTAGTTTTTAATGCTTCTTGTGTTTTTGGAGATGCTCCAATATATGATGTACTACCAAAAATAGTAATCACTACACATATTACAGTTGTTATTGTTCTCATTCTGGAACCTCTTTTTCTGCGTCGATGTGTATTTATAACATACTAGTAATGCATTGTCAACCAGAAAATGCAATTTTTTAGGTATGCAAAATACGCAGAGGCGAAATGCCTATTTTGCAGTTGTTAAACGGTGGTTTTAGTGTTAAATATAGTTAATATGCAATAAAGAATGATATTATTGCATATTACACACATATACATATAGAAGGAACAAAAATGACTGTATTAGTAGCAAACACATTTAGCTGGGTTGGTTTAACAATTATTGCCAACTGGTTTAGAAAATTACATGCTGAAATGAAAAGGCGTCAAGGTATTCGGGTGACAATTACTGAATTGTCAAAACTTACAGATTACGAATTAAACGACATTGGCATGTCACGTGGTGAGATTTTGTATGTTGCACATAGTTCGTTTCCTAGGAAAATAAAACCTATGATTGATCAAGAAAATGTCAATTTGAAAGGTTGGGTCTAATGACATCATTAGTAAGCAACTATGTCTTTTCACCATTGTCTGGCTTGTGGTCTTCACTCGATCGACAGTTGCAGATTATTGGTTACTCGAGAGCAGCGGTGGAGCTCGCAAGATTGGGATACCAAGAGCAATCGAAGAAATGTATGATGGAAATAAAGAAATTATAGGTTAATTTAACTTATATTGTCGGAAAACGCTTGTGCAAATTGCTGGGCGTTTTCTTCTTTTTCAAAATGAAAAGTATGCTCGTATGCATTAGTCCACGAGGTCATACTCCACTCATGTCGTTCTAGTTTACGTCTGCACCAAGTTTTTCCCTTGTCAGTCCAGTCGCTGTGCAGCTTAACAGTAAATCCAGGTTTCCAATTATTTTTATATTCAAAAATATCAATTGGAACAGTGGGCTTTTCTAATACTGATTCCATAATTTTCTCACTTACTTTCCAACAGGTGGTTCGCCTGTCATATATGGTAAACTAAACCATAGCTGAAACCATTCTGGAGTACCAGGTTCAATTCCATCTTTTTTCATTAGTTCACCTTTTTCGTTGCCAGTAATGCTTATATTACTACCCTCGGTTGCTTCATAGGGAGTCATCCTGGCTGTGTTAGCTGGGTTTATTTGCCCACTTAATCTTTTGAGGTCTTCAATATCCATTATATATAGCTTAACATGTTTTTAGTCTTCAGTCAATGTTTTTTTATATTCTTCATCACTTACTCGACCTTCGTTCAGAAGTTTCTGTCTATTAGTTAAATGGATTTTTTCTATTTCTTCTTTATTGCCGCCGGCATAAGGAGCAACATATCCTTCATTAATAAGAATACTTGCCATTGATCCCCATCTATCTCCAACATTATTGTATACTGTGAAGTCCCCAAGTATACGACCGAATTTACCTGTGCTATCATATTCTTGACATACTAGTGTGCTAGTACTGCCAACTGGTAATAGTTCCCTTACACGCTCTTTAGCTGCAATACCAAATAACTTTTCAGTTAAATCTCGTGTTCTACTTTCTGGTGCATCAATGCCATGTACTCTTACACGTTCGCGATGTAACCATACACCAAATCCTAAGTCAATATCAATATCAACTGTATCACCATCAACTACTCGTAGTATTTTACATTTATATTGATACATATTAATAACCTTTAAATCCAGTAACTGGACTAATAGTGTTTACTTCAGGGTGTTCTTTAGATTCTTTGCGTTTCACAACTTTTTTAACTTTGCTGTCAACCGTGTTGTATGCACTTTGCATCATATTCATTTCTTGTTCAGTATACGGATGTGCTGTGTTATAATCTTCTTGCCAACTTGCTTGATTTATATCAACTGGTTTTGTGTTAGATCCGTCGGCTACTGCGGTAGCCATCATAATACGATTTAATGTATACGCTCTATCACTACCATCATCTTTAAATTTATCAGTTTGAGTCATTGCATTAGACGAAATTTTATTAAGTTTACCGTCTTTGTTTTCTTGTATGAACTCTATTGCTCTCATGTTCCTGGATATCCTTTAAATCCTATAACTGGAGATTTAGTGTTTACCTCAGGCATTTCCTCACTGCCTTGTTCAATTAATTCTATAACTGGTAGTCCTAGTGCCTTAAATGCAGCTTCAATCTTTGCTTTATCAACTTCGTTTGTATAACCAAAGTATCCAGTATTGTTTAACCAGCTTGCTTCATCAATATTGTCTAAATCGCTAGGCAATCTTCCCATCATCATGCTTGCCCGATACAAATCATAATAACGGTCCATGCCTTTGCCTGTTAATGCACCTGGGTTTGCATAGTCATAACTGGGTTTTAATTCGCCTGGTGTTCTAGCATTATTACGTGCTACACTTTCACCAATGACGTCTTTGGCTTTCATTTAGAAAACTCCTGCGTTCGCCGATGTTCGTGTGCCTAATTCCATTGCTGTGCTATTAGTACCAACTATAGTAAGCTGATTACCTACACCTACATATATTTGTGTATTTGAATTTGCTGGACAATTGATAGGATTAGTATACAACGTAACTGATGCATTGCCAGTGGGATTACCAGCTAGCCCAACTTGTGCTGTAACAGCGGTTGTACCAGTTGCTATAGTTGCTTTATCAGTTGTCCATGTTTGTGCTGAAATTGCACCTGAATATACTGCTACCATAATTTATTTTCCTTTTCTTTTACCAAGCTCTGCATGACCAATAACGTGCTTTAGTCTTTGGACCTGGGTTTTCACAATTATGCCTGGCTCTAAAACTTTTACGTCTTTTAGGGTTTGACTTTTTTATCTTCATATCTGGGTCACCAAAGTTAACTTTTTTAGTGTTTCCTGTTTTAGGATCCTTGACATATACTTTTGATTTTTTAACATCTCCACGCATTGGTTTGTTTAATTTAACTTTGCGTCCTTGATATTCTGCTTCATCCATATGGTGATCTTTGTAATCATCATATTCTAAGTCTTTAGTGACATCTTTGCCATCTCTACCCGAGTGCTTACGACCATCATAATGTGCATCATGTGCAACTTCTTTACCTGCACGTTCTGCATGATCGTCCATCTCTGCATCAGATTCTTCATCGATACTTTCGTCCATACTATACTGTGAGAACATTGCAAGTATATCATCTTCGTTTGCTCTTAACCATTTTCCGTGGTCATCACCATGCATACTGTACAAGTGACTAAATGCATCATTTGAAGTGTAGTCATATCTAATAGCATCAGTGGCAGTTTGTAGCATGTTTGAATCTGGCCAATCAATACTATCAAGTGGCATTGTTCTTACAGTACCAGCTTCATTTACTTCTTTGTCTTTTTCCCAAGGTGCTTTTGGAAGTGTAATTTTTTTCTTATCACCTGGTTCACTAGCATCGTATGCGTCTCTATCTTTTATTGTTGTTTCAGGAAGTCCAGCAAGTTCTCTCAGCCTACTATTTGAACAGCCAGCTTCATCAACTGGGCCTTCTTGTGCATCTAATGTACTTGCTACTTTTAAACGTGCTTCGTCGGCATCACTGCCCATGTCTTCATCGCTTCGCATGTCAGTGTAGTCTTTATCATAGTTTTGAAATTCATCGTATGACATATAAATGTCTGTGTCTGGATCGTAGTAACTACCTTCTCGTGGATCATAGTATACTACTTTTCCACTTAGCGTAGTAAAAGGTCCTTCGAGTCCATTACGTGGTTGATACTTGTCGTCCATTGGAGGCATAACTTTGTAGCCTTCGCCAACGTGATCATTTTCAATGCTAGCATTTAGTTCCATGGGACTTTGGTCTTCAAATGTACACCCATTTTCCGCTAACAAATTATATGCTGTGTCGTCAGTGTTAATGAGTATTCCATCTTCAAATACTTCAATTATATGCGTGTCTAAACTTAATGAATTATTAATTTCTAAACCAAATCCGTCACCGGGCATTGCATAGTTTTGTAATTTTTCTGTTTCTAATAGATATGCTCCCAGTGATTTCATTAGTTCATTTCCTTATATAATGACCATAGTTTTGTTTCATCAATATTAATTTGGCCTGATCCGCCGTTTCCTAAACCTTTCATTGCTAAAGGATTATCTCCGCGATTGTTAGGATTAACTTGTGTTTTTGGTCCATTTAAGCCGCCTGCAATATTATTTTGCTGATACTCAGTAGTTTGATACTGCTCTTCAGGGCTGTTGCTGTAGTCTTCAGCAACATCAACATCAACTTCTTGATAACCAGATGAGGATCCTGCCATGCCAGCATTGCGTAGTAACATAGCCAATGCTGTTGCATCTTCGTCAGTAGCACTTACTGTCATACTGTCAGCTCCGTCACTACTCATATTAGTTGTAATGTTGACACTTTCGTTAAGTGTATCAATATAAGCAGACTCATAAACACTTGCACTCATATCTGGCTTTTTTGGTTCTTCGGATACTGCAACACTACCTGCGGTAGTAGTTTCTTCTATTGCTTCGTCGTATTCGCCGGGTCGTGCACCATCGCTATCGCACCATTTAGTAATTCTTTTTGCAAGTGATGCACAATCTTTTTTAGATAGTTGTACAGCACCATCAGGCCCAGTAAGTTGCAGGCCAAGTTTACCTTTGCCCATGCCAAACTGTTTAATATCAATTCCGCCTATGCTGCCCATTTCTGTACCTTCGTCAATTTGTACATCATCATCTAGCTTATGTGCTGTGTCTTTTTTCATTGTAGTTTTATGTGTCTTACCACCAAACTCAAACTCTGACTTATTGGCTCTTGCCGCCGCGGCCGCCGCTTGATTAAATGCATTTTCTTCAACATCTGCTTCATTCATTAATGCAGTATCTTCAGTAATACCGCACTTAACAAACGCATCTTGAATCATATCATGTGCATCACCGTCTGTATCAAAGCCTTCTTCACTAGCAAAGTCTATAGAGCTGCTGTGCGCCAATCTATCAGCACTGCTAATATTATATTTGTTTAACAATTCGCATAGCTCATCACTACTATATGCCCAGCCAGCTGTTTCCTTATCAATTGATACATTAATTCCACCTTCATCTGCACTGAAAAAAACAAATTTTGATTCATTCACGTCTTCATCTAATTTAACTGCACTTGCCATTTCTTTACAATCTGAGCATCTGCCGTGCCCATCCCTAACATCTGAAATAGGGGCACTACAGCAATTGCTTACCATATCTTCTTCGTTTTCATCACCAGGAGAGTAAGATTCGTCAGCCTTTTTGCCTTTTGCTTTAAGTGCTGCTGTATTAGCGGCTACTCGAGCATCAATGGCTTTTTTAGCGGCTGGAGATACCATGGAACCATAGCCTTCGTCAAACATTTTATCTTTTTTAGAATTACGGGCAACACCAGTTTCATAATCAGGATCAGATTTACCAAAAGGCTTGTAGTTTTTTTGTTTGTTCATTACTGCAGCATCTTCTGCATCAATATCTTCGTCAAACATTTTATCTTTTTTAGGATCACGAGCAACACCAGTTTCATAGTCAGGATCAGATTTACCAAAAGGTTTGTAGTTTTTTTGTTTGTTCATTACTGCAGCATCTTTTGCAGCAATATCTTCGTTTGTTACTGAATTAAACGATTCTAAAATTTTGTACATATTGTTCATAATATTATCCTTTTGGGTGATTACCAGTTGCTGGTAGTGGTGGGCGTTTGATGTCAGTTAGTGGACTTTTATCACCCATTGGAAGGCTGCTAGTATATTCAGCTGGAGGTGTTTTACCACCTGCTACAGTCCAAGTTGCTTCGTCTGCATTATTTTTTACTACTTGCTGATTACCATCACCATAATCTTTACTTGCTTTCTTTTGTTCTGCATTATCATCTGGATATGCTGAATTAAGCAAGTCTGTGTTTTGGTCTTGAATTCCTGCAACTTCTGCATCCATACTAGCTGCATATTTTGCAGTATTAATAATAATTTTATCTGGATTTAATCCTGACAATTTTGCTAGTTGACGGATTTCATCTTCAGCAGCCGGGTAGTTAAACACTACATCCATAATGTTAACTAATTCGTTATTAAAATTGGGAAAGTCAAGAGGGGCACTTACTACTGGAGTCTTTTTGATGTCACTAATGCTTGACGGGTTATATTTGTCTAAGCATTTTTTAAAACTTTTCATAAAGCCATTTGGTAATTCACCTACGATTTTAATTCTATAATCGTAAGTTTGTGCAGTCTCAGTGAGATATTGTGACAAATTTTTCATGTTAGTATCCTATATTTTATTTATCGCTATCGCTTGATTTAGCTTGTCGCAGTGATTGCAGCAACTCGTTACGATCAACTAGAGTACCCGATCCTTCTTGCATATTTGGATCACCACTTGTTTGATCCAGCCGGGCTTTCTTTAATTGTAGATCAATCATCTTTAGCTTTTTATTTGCTTTGGCTGTTTTGGCAGTAATTGCATGTCCAAGCATCTGGCTTGCAACGCTTAATATGTCACTAGCATAGCGACTATCAACATTCATTCCTAAGTTCATTAGGTCTTCAAAACTTTCTCTAGCTTTTACTGCAAGGTCATCCATTTCAGCATCAGATGCTTCTAGTCCCCTGACTGTAGGCAATGCTGCTTCTATCTTATCAATGGCCTGATATGTTTCTGATAATGAAGTTTGTGTATCTTCAACAGGAATATCTGGCACGGTTGTTTCCCAGCCCTTTGGTGTTGATTCTACATCAAATAATTCTTCAAGTTGTTTGGTCATTGTTCATCCAAATATATGCTATTATTTATCATATATCCGGTTGGTAGTTAAAGTATGCTATCTCGTCTTTATATAGTCTATTGACACAATTAATAAAGTCTGTAGTATAATACAGGCTAGGGTTAAACATTTGTACTCTGCGTTCTTTTCTAATAGGATCAGTTATATTAAACATTTCGTGTAACTTTGTAGATTTATACAAATCTGATGTCTGTATAATAAAATCTACTCCTTGACTAAAATCAAGTTGATCTCTACATGTTACATGTTGTGTTTCGTGCATTAGTTCAAGCCAAGGTACAATACCTTTTTCCCATGCTAATAATAAATTAGTCATCCATTCAAGTTGATAACCTTTGGTTATATTTTTGCGAAACTTTGCCTCACTGAACACATAGGCACTTACCAAACGACTGTATGTATTTCTTACAATGCAAAAACTAGCATCAAAGGTATCGTCTAAATTTTTAATATAATCAATATCTTTGTGTCCATAAAAAATAAATTGGTCCCAGACATTATTTCGTTTTGCCCATTCAACTACACTTCCGCCACCAGTTTTAGGAATATGTACAAATGCACACCGCATTAACGTCTTTTTGCCTTGGCTTTAGGATTTCCGTTATGAAACATCTGCTCTTCAGTTATAACTCTAAAAACAATCCCTGCATTTTTACACCAGGCTCTTGCTGCTTCCCACTTAGCCATATTAATAACAACAGTTATTTTTTGTTTTTCATTCATTTTACCTTCAAGTACACTTTGTTTTTTGGGTTTAATTTCAACTAATTCTGTACAAATTTTATTATTTTTAGTGCGATAACGTACAAACACATCTGGGATATAATTTGTTATTTTTCCTGTAAAAGGATGTTTGTATTTTATAGCAATAGCTTCACTAGCCCATTCCAAAACACTAACATTAGTATCACAAAATTGAAAGAACGCCCATTCCCAGCCACTACGATATCTAGGGGTTCCTTTTCCTACATACTTTTGAGGATTAAGAGGCTTGTAGGCACCTTGTATGAATTTATTAGCCATAAGTTATGCAAATAGATTACGGGCCACAAACTTGTTAGTTGCAAGTGGACTATTAACTCCCAATAACGAAGATTTACTGCGAGAAGCATTAAGATAATAAGCCACAGCAGCACTTAAAGTAAGAGTGTTTTGGGTGCCTATTGTTTTTATTTCATCTAGCAGTGTTAATACATTTTGATTGCTTGTTGATGCAACTCGAAACAATGCTGTTGTGAAATTATTAGCAGCTTGGTCAGTTGTCATTACGTCTTTAAAGTAACCAAAAACAACATCATATTCTTCTGGATTTACTTGCTGTTCATACTTGTAAAAATTATCAAATATTCTTACAGTATTGTCTAATTGTGGGTTAGATGCTGAATTTAATACATTACTGGGCATTAGATCCTCCATTATTGGCTACTGGAAATATTGGAGAACCGCCTAGTGCCTGATTAACTACATCACTTAATTCGTTAACTGTTATAGCATTAGCTGCACCAGTTACTGGAAGATCGGCTTGACTACTATAAAAAGTCCCAGCTGATTGAACTCCACCAACTGATCCCATAAGGCCGCTTGTTTGTAAATCTTGTATCATACCTGCGCCTGTATCAATACGGTCGCCACTTGATATAACACTAGCAAGCCCTGCATTTACAACATTTGGGCTTGGTTCTACATCATATTGTGTTGGTGATGCAAACCCAGTAACATTTGTATCGGGTCTTTGATCACCAATCCATCCTTTGCGATACTTTACAGTTTCGTATTGTAACGTTACTATGTTTTCCATTACACCATCGCCTTGTGCATAATCAAATGTATCATGGCTCCACTCGCTAATAAGTGGGTTAATTAAAATATATTCTGCAAACTTGTGTTGATTTATTCCGTATATTCTGATGTCAGTAAAGAAACTAGGTTTTCCGCCTTGACTAGATGTACTGTCAGTATAACTTTCACCGGTATACCCCCAATCATTAACGCTTCTAAAAGGTGCATAGATATCTCTGTCGCTGTAACTAAATCCTTCGCTATTCAAATTATATGCACCAATACTTCCGTTGTTTGCAGGCTGGCCATTATAAGGATTCTGTGCATCCTTATAATAGTATGTATAATATTGATACCACATTTCTCTAATCAAATCGTTTTGATCATCATGAAACACAGCTTGTATAGGATCGTAATTAAGTCTTTTTTGTATAATACGTTTTCTGTTATACTGTATTTTTACATCAGTCTCAATTGAATATTTAGGCAAGTCAATACTTTTAACTAACAACCCTATAGTACTACTTTCAGTATTCTGGAACAGATTCCTTAATTGCGGAATCTGTCCAGTGTTAAGATTAAAATATACATGGAAAAGAAATTTAAGGCGAGGACTATTTGCATAGTTATTTGACCTAAAGAGCTTCTCAGCATGTCTATAATCACGTACGATAGGATTTCCAAAAAGTGATGTGATTGAGCTATTTCCAAAAGACATGCTGAGTTAAAGCCTCGTATTAAAATAATGACTGTAGTAGCGAGCTTGTTCCAGGACCAGTTGCGTTATCATCAATGCCTCTTACTACCGGAGCGCCAACGCCATCACCAAGAGGTGTTTGTACTGCATTGTCAAATCGTATCTGAGCAGTAATTGTGACTGCTTCGCTTGATCCATAGTTTAAATCATTGTAGTTAACTTGATTTAAGTAACAACCATACATTTCCCATGTTTCGAGAACGTTTGGTGCACTTCGCCCATTACCACCATCGAGGATTTCACATTTAGTAGTGAATTTATAGTCAATACCCGATGCGGCACTTGCTTGCTCAACAAAATCTAATTGTTTCTGCAACTGCTCGCCCATTAGTCTCGAAACGCTACCAGAAGCATCGTCACGTAAGTTAACAGACAGCATTTCCCATGTGTGCTTACCAGCAACATATAATCTACTGTTGTAAATTTCAATTGGTATTTCGTCAAACGTTACTGATGGTCTAGTAAAGTCTATTACTTGTTTTGTTAATTGTGTTCTAGGTGTGCTAACACCAAAGTTTTCAAATATCACCCGGAAGCGATATTTGAGCTTTGGCATCAACAGCCCTTGAGTAGGTGACGATTGATCGTTTGCTAGAGGAACCGTCATCTTGTTTAATGATGCACTTGACATATTTTTTTATCTCCTATCGTATTATTAATACTATTTATCCAGTTAAACTGTCTGCGAAGTTGCAACATTACCTGCTGCTAATTCGCCTGTGTTTTTAATTCTAACCGGAATGTAGATAAATTCAACTGCTTTAGTCGGTTCAATCGCAATATCTACATAAAGCTCATTTCGATCAATTCTTGCCGGTGTATTGTTTGACAAGTCACATACAACTAGGTAATCATAAATTCCTCGTTTAGCGACTAGATCATTCAACAACCCACTTATTGCATTTGAAATTTCATTTCTTGTAATTTGATCATTTGGTTCAAACAAGAATGTACTTGCAATCGAGTCAAGTCTTCCACGTATATATGCAACAAGTCGTGCAACGTTGATTCTATCCATTGCACTAGATGCTGCAGCTTCAGTTTTGTTACCGTAGTTCTGCAATCCAGCACCCGGAATAAACGTGATTGGGTTAATTTTGTTTTCATACAAAGTATCTCTAATGCCTTGTCCATTTGAGAATTTAGTAAACTCTCCTGTTGAAGCATTAATGTAACCAATTGCAAGTGCATTATCAATTAGCCCTCGACGGGATCCAGCTGGTGCCAACCAAGGAAAGCTAATATCGTCACTACGTATAACAGTACGCAACATCATATGACTTGGAGGTACTACAACTATCTTTCCGTCAACGTTGTTTGTTTGACCGGAAGGATAGAAAACACCCATAAATTCACTTGCTGTTGTAAGCCCGTCGCCTGTATTCCAAGCAGTAGTATTACCTGACCATGCAAGTATATCAGCACTAGTAGGCGCCATACGCATTGGTGTATCGCCAATAACAAATCCTGTATTGTCACGCTCGTTATTAAGTGCAACCATATTAGAAATTAGTTCTGGATAGTTTGGTGTTGCATACAAATTAAAATCCAGCTGCTCTTCACGCAATGTATCACTTGTGTCAATTGCTGATTTCATTGCTGCTACAACCAATTGTCGAACTGCTAACCGTCCCATGTAGGGAGATCCATCTGATTTATTACCAGCAGTTGTTACCCAAGCTGCTTGCTGTAATAGTGCCCAATAAGAAGTATCAGTTGGTACGTTACCAGTTGTACTTGCAATTGCTACATAAATTCCACCGTTATAGGTTACACGATCGCCGGATACATAAGCAGTTGTGCTTGCGTAAGTTGCAAAAGTATAGCTAGTTGGAATAAAGTAGTTAGTTTGGTATGTTTTAACATTGTAGCCACTTCGACGTGTATTGAACAATAGCATACCTTCAGGATATAGTGCTGGGTTTGGAGCATCTACATCAGTATAGCTGTTTGTTAATAGACTTTTGACTGTTGGAATGTCATCTGTAATTGGATCAACATTACCGTTACCAGCCCAACGTGCGTCTGCAAATAGTATACCATTTTCGGTTGTTTGATCTATATTTGATATTGTTACCCATGTGTCAACATTGTTAACTGAAGAATACCGTTTAATTACTGGATATTCTTCTAAGTTACTTGTGTCGATCCAAATATCACCATACACTAGGTCAGTTTTATCACTTTGTTGTGACGGTGCATTGGCACTTACAATTGGTCCATTTGGACTAGTATTAGTAAGGTTCATACCACGTGTGTCTAGTGATACAGTTTGATAACCTTTCCAAGCTCCACCACTTTGAATCATAATGTCTACTTCATCAACTGGGCTATAGTACCAGTTAGTGCCAGTTGTTGGATCTAAACTTGGGGCATTTGCACTTGCTGTATAAGTTAGTGCAATCCAGTTACTCAGGATAAGAGCACCAGTATCTGTGCCTGTACCTGCTTTAACTTGACCAGTTGTGATTGTTGTTGCAAAACCTGCATCAGCAACTGGAGTACCAGTTGTGTCTTTAAGAACAATAACTCCACCTTCATCATGTGTCATAACAATTGCACCAGTGGCACTTACACTTGCACTTACGTTTGCTACGCCTGCGGCACTTACTGCGGCAACAAAGTCTGCAGATGTTGTTCCTCCAAGGACGGCAGTTACCGCACTTGATAATGTGTCGCTATTTTTAGCACTTGCTTGAATTGTAAATTCTTCTGCGGCTACAAAAACTGATGCTGTATTATCACCTGTTACGTTTAACGCACCAGTTGCATATCTTTCATAAACTTTAAATGTAGCGGTATTGTTGTAAAGTGAAATAGCATTTGCTTCAGGATCTACATTGTACTGTCCATAAAGCGATCCTACTGTAATAGCTGATCCACCATTGGTAGCATCAAGAGCTTTAAGTGCAGATTGATCGTTTGCATACAAAGGTACATCTTGTGCTGTAAAAGCTGCTGTAGTTGAATTATATTTTTTAACACTGAGATCTGCGCCATTGTTTACTGCTGACAACATATTCCAAATTGATCCAGAAGGACGAGGCGAACTATCAGTAGTTCTCCAACGTGGAATTGTGTAGTTGTAACTTTGCTGCAAAGCTGGGGAATTATGTGTTTCGCCTGCTTCTAATCCTAGTGTTGTTAGCAATCCAGCTGTACTTCCAGTACCAATATTAATGATACCACCGTCTGCACTACTACCATCAGATTGTGCATCACTGTCTACAAAGAATGTAAGTTTGTTACTTGTGTCTATGGTTGCTGTTACACCTGTAATTGCAGCACTATTAATTGCATCTTTTAGACCAGTTAATGTATTATTTGCGGCAGCCGGCACTGCTACTGAAGTTCCGTTAATAATAATAACGTCTGCGGCTGTAAGTGTACCAGTGACAGCATTGCTAGCAACTAATGTTGGCCAACTATTTTTCCATGCGTCACTTCCTACTAACACCCATGCATTTGATGTGTTTTTGTAGTAAATTGGATTCTTTGCATTTGTTGCAACAACTGCATAATCGCCTTGTGCTCCAATACTTGAAGCTGGTACGCCGCCACTAAGTTGTGTTGCACTAGTAATTACAATTGGTGTTTTATCTGTAAAAGTTGATGTAGCTGCATTCCACTGCTTAAGACCCCAAAGCGATGCTCCGGTATCAAGCCAGTAAGTTCCATTTGCAGGAGCACCTACTGGGCGTACAGTTGTAGCAGTTAATTGAGCTAAGTCAATATTGGCTCGCTGTACATAAGCTCGATTACTAACACCTAACGAACTAAATCCAGCTAACAGTCCGTATTCATTTAATTCATACCCGTTTAAGGGTGTTCCACTCGCAGTGTTGTAAAAAGTTGGATTACCAAAAGTCGCTGCCAAATCTCTTTGACTTGTGACTAAGTAAACTTTATTAGCATTTGCTGATGTGGTTCCTGGTGCTATCACAGTACTATCTGTACCTGAAGCTTTGTTTGCGGCTGTTGCTACAAGAATATACGGAACCGAACTCGTTGCTGCTGGTAAATAATTCGATTCGTCAACTGTAGTAACTTCTACGCCTGGTGATACTAGTGCCATATTGAGGACGCTCCTTCTAAGTTATATTGCTATAGAATATTTATGCAATATATATAGAAACTAGCTTTAATAGGTACCTTAATTAAGGTCTGCTTGATAAATACCCGTATGAGACCCTTTTGTCAAATATGTAATCGAAAAGTTGCAGCAATTAATAACAAAATTAACGGAAAAACCTACTATCGAACTAGGTGCAATAGTTGTATACGTAAAGACAAAAAACTAAAACCACAAATTCCAAATTGGAAATTAGCAGGATACCAACAAAAGAAAACTTGTGATCGTTGTGGTTTTAGTTGTAAGTATAAAGCACAACTGATAGTTTATCATGTTGATGGAAATTTAAACAATTGTGATCTATTAAATTTAAAAACTGTTTGTTTAAATTGTACAATTGAAATTGCTAAACTGAATCTACCATGGGGGAGAGGTGGTGTATTACCTGATCTTTAACTGTTTGCTCAAGTTGACTTAGCCCGCCATCATTATATATAATTGTATCAAAATCGCAATCTGGACCAATCCACATATACTCGCTTTCGTGTATTTCGGGATCAGGAAGAAATCCATAATCCCTAAAACTCAAAAACCAATCGGGTAAAGCACCTCGTCGTGCTTGTATTATCTTACCTCCAACTGATTTAATCATCTGCATTTCATTTTGGAAACGCACATCTGGAATAACATAGTTCTGCTTAGGGTTATCCAACAATTCTTTTTTGACCAATGACATCCATATGTCAGGGTCAAACCCATTACGCATACAATCAGTGCCAAATAATTGTAATACAAGTCTAGGTGTTATACTTCGATCAAGTTCATTGCTCCAAAAAGCATCTTCCTTCTCACGCCAAATTCGGCTGCGATCAGTATCGCCTTCTAACAACGATCGATCCCACCCAAATACTGCCGACACACCATCTTTGAGTTTATCAGCAAAGCTAACTTTTTTAAAATCATGATAATCAATAAGAATGTCTGCAACTGTACCTTTGCCACTTCCTATTAATCCGCAAATACCAATTATCATTTTATCTCTCTAATATTTAAAATTTTAAAAGCATCATGTAACATGTTAACTTGCCTTCGACAATCTTCTAAAGCATTGTGTGAGGCTGGATGACTTGGCAAATTAGGAACTAAACTGAATAAAGTTCGACTGTCGCGAACACTCCAAAATTTCCAAGGTAAACTTTGCCCATTACTTTTATATGCATGTTCTAATATAGTAGCATCAAACGTTGGACCTTGTGCCCAAAAGCGAGTACTATGCCAGATCATTTTTCCTAATTCAGTTAATGCCTGCGACAAACTAACACGATCGCCTTCACTAAATGCTTCGTCTTGTATATGCTTAGGCTGTGTTGCCCACCATTCAATCGTGGATTGGTCAACTTGTCGGTCAGGTTGGCTGTCTATATCTACACGCCAGTAACCATATGGTAGGTCAGAAAAGTTTGTTACTTTAAGTGGATCAAACACTTGAGCAGCAATTGTTAATATGCAAGCATCAGGGCCTACTCCTGCTGTCTCTAAATCAATCATAATATCCACGTTTTTCTCCTAAACTCTATAGTAATTTATATTATAGCACTAATGCACTATAAAGTCAACTACTGATTAGCGTATAAAACTTGATAAATTGCATTATTTTTTGAAAAGTCTAAAACAATTGAGCAGTTGTGTCCAATATAACTACTGATAATTTCTTCACCAGTTGACGTATGCTGTATAATTTTTTGGTCAATATAATTTTTAGATAAGAAAAATCCATCTATTTTTATGTTTTTAATTTTTACATATGTGTCTTGTATTATATTATTATTTTTGTCTACTATTACATCTTGATCAGTTTTGCCACTACACTCTATAAAAATCTTAGTTGGTAACTGCACTGGCAAAGCAACATGGCCAAACCATCCGTTATCCTCATAAGGAAAAACATTAAATTTACTTTTAGCATCACTAATAACTATGTTTATAAAACGATCATTAGCTCGACCAAATTCAAATTCAAGTTCAATTAGTGCTGTTTGTAAGTTAAGCATTCATTAAAATTTCCAATAAAAAGTGATTGTCAATGTTGTCTGCTACGGTATAGCCTAAATTACTACTATACTGATTGAGATCCTTGACCCAGTTTGCTCTTACACTAGGTGTGCTTCCAATACTTTCATTAACCCAACTTTGTGGATGTTTGTCTGTTTGTATTATACCTAAATCATTAATATTACGCTCAAGCCAGGTATTAGGAAATATACCCAGTGTTCCTCCCCATTGCAAATACATCATGTCTTTGTATTTTGTGTGTTCATCTAACCATTTCTTTGCAAAGTCAATATCGGCTTGAGTTTCATTAATATATCCAACTATGTTTAATACTTGTATTGTAATATTATGTTTATAGGCTTGCTCTAAATGATAATCAATGGCTTCATTACTGAATTTTTTACCTATATGATAACGTATATGTTCGTTTAAATTTTCAATACCAACAACTAATACTTTAGCACCACTTGCTTTAATCATTTCCCATTCGTAATCACTGTTTGTTGTTGGATTTCTAAAAATAAAATATCCACTCCAGGTAAACTTTTCATCTGGATTTGTTTGATTGTGTTCTGCTAACAGCTCAGTAAGTCTCAAAAACTCTTTCATGTTTCCATTGGTTAAACTATCTTGAAATTTAAAATCTCTAATTTTGTATTTTTTATATTGATAATACATTTCGTTAAAAATGTCATCGGCATTACGCCATTGAAACTTCTTCCAATTAGCAATGTAATCACAAAATTTACACTGTCTTACACATCCCCTACTACCAACTAATGGCAAACTTCTTTGTTGATAGAGATCAAAATTATAGTGTCTATAATCTGGTATAGGAAGTTTAGCAAGAGCTTCTCTATCAAGTTCTTTCCATTCTAAACTATTAATTCCAGGATAATCTGCATTACCAGTTAATAGTTCATAAAATGCTTGTTCGCCGTCACCTCTTAGATGGTAATCAACTATTCCTTGTTGTATGCAGTCTTGTGCAAACTCACTTGGGCCGGTAAAAGTTGTTAAACACCCTGCTCCACCAATTACAATTTTAACATTAGGATCTATTTTTTTAATAACATAACTAAGCCATTTTGCAGTGTGTTGACACACATAACTAAACAAACTTAATCCTACATACTTGGGTTGATATGACATGATTTGTGTAGCAATGCTAGTAAGCATGTCTAACACCCATTCTTCAATATCAGGATCAATTACTTCGTCAAAGAAAAAACGAACAAGTGCATCTTTATGTTCATGGTCTTTTACCATGTTATACACTTCAATATTTAAGTCAACACATTTAGCAGTAGCACCAGTACTTTCAATAACAGGAAGTAATACTGCTGGTGCCATCAATGGCATGCTACTATCAGTCCACGGAACTGTAATCAACAGAACATCTACTGTGTCCTTGTTAGGATTGTCTAAACATTCAATTTGCATGAGTTTCTATCGTCTGCGGCTAAGTTTATTTAATCTAGTTGCTAATCTGGTTGCAGGGTTTACTTTTTTAGTTTTTTTGGCTTTTCTTGCTTGTTTAACTTTAGTTCTAGCCCGAGTCTTTTTCATTGCTTGTGATTTTTTTAAGTTTGGTGCTGCACTGCATTGTTTAACATCGCTTACTACTCGATCTCGACGAGGACCAAATCCACATTTCCATTTAAGTTTTACAGTTCCATTGCTGGCTCGTTTCCAAACCATACTATGTTCTGATATAATATAATCTTCAGATATAAAATCAATTGCTCGCATACTATTATCCTATTACAAATGTTATAGGATCACTTGCATCAACATAATCTCTTAATTCTTGAATACAACGTTCCATACCAGCCGAGCCTTCGGCTTTCATTGCACTACCATTTAATACACTTCCCCCTTGTGGGCCAGCAATACTAGCATATTTTTCTCTAGCTTCGCCAATAATATGCTTGGATGCAAATGTCATGTAGTCTCTTATCCATTGCACAATTGAGTTATCAGTAAGTAATGTAATTTCTGGTTTTTGGTTATATGTCCATAACAATACAACCTCATCACTACCTTTTGGATCAGCAATCAATTGCAGTTTTTTAGTTGATGGATTAAAATTATAATTAATATATCCACCAAACATACGTGCAGCAAGCTCAACATACTGTTGATAAAAATCATATGTTGCAAGGCCGCCAACGCCGTTATTAAAATTAAGCAAGTAAATATTTGCACTTGCTTGGCCAAACGGATCAAATGATTGTCCTTGGTTACCCCTTTGCCCTAGTGTTCTACGAAATATTTGTCTTACACTATTGACTTCTTGGGGTAATGTATAAACATTTATGTTGTCTTGCAACTCCATAAAACTATAGCTTTCTTCGTATGCATTTTGTGCCCGTTGTCTATACACACCAAGTGTTTTTTGATATGCAGTTTCATAGTGTGCTGGATCCAATTCCAAGTCAATGATTCCATCACCCATTTCATTTTTGACATAGGTGATCAAATCACTTTTTAATTTATCTAAGGTTTCATTGGACATACTTCATTGGCTCCTTTAGCCAATGTATTTACCTTATAGAAAGCAACAATAAGTTATCACTGCCACGCCCTGTATACTTGATTTCAACAGCTTTAACACTATCGTAAAACTTTCGTTTGTTAGGTACACTTGCTTTTATAAACTCTTTAAGTTGTTCTACAGGTTTACGTAGTGTTTTTTGTACTGTTTTACTTGCATCAATGCCAATTAGTGTACTACCTTTAACTGTAAACGTTTTACTATATTGATCTGCTACTACATGTATTAGCTTTCTCTTTTTTGTATCGTAAAACCAAGCCTCTCCGGCTTCAGCTAATTCAGTTACTTTTTCACTCTTAATATTTAAAGTTGTATCCTCTTTAAGATATTTAAATTTGCGGGTAAGTTTTTCTGGACTTACAGGTTTACGAGTTCTTGGCTTTTTATTAGACTTTTTAAGTTGTAAGTATCCGTTACAATCAGCAATAATAACTTCAATAAACTTTATTACATTACGAACTTGTATTTTATTCCAATGTGCATAACCCTCGTTTAGTTGTTCGCATTCGCCTGCTTGTAGCTCTAACATTTCATCTTTAAGACCTTCCCAGTAACCAATAGCTTTATTGATAAACTGCGGGCCTAAGTTACTTTCATTAAGAACAGTAAAAGGTTTTTGCTTAAACGCTTTAGGCATACCTTCATCAATATAATCATCAAACATCTGTTCAAGATCGCCCATCATCTCACCAGCTTTTTCTTTAAGATGGTCTTGTATTGTTTTCTTAGTTGTTTCTTTTGTATCAGTTGTTGCAGTTGAATCTGGCATAAGACTTGTGTTGTCTATACGCAAACACTCTTTGGCTTTACTATGCAGAAACTCACTAGTTGGTCTTAAATTGCCTGTTGTTCCAGGTAGTGTTTCCCAATGTTCAATTGCACCTTGGTGGGAATTTACCATGCCAGTATTAATGCACCGGGCATATATAGCTGCAACATTCAAAAAACTGCCGTGTTTTCTGCAATGGCTGATATCAGTTTTGCTGTAGCCATTGTTAGACATCCATTTAAAATAATCAGGCAATAAATCAGATGCTTTGTACTCAGTACGATAGTAGTCAGTGGCTTTATGCTGTTCTCGAAGGAACTTTTGTCCACTCCAACTCTCGCATCCTTCAAATACAGGATCAGGATTAACTCGCTTACCTCGACGATTAACTACTTTTTTCTTTACAGCCATGTAGCACCTCACAAAATTTAACTTCAATTATATAGTAACATACAATAAAAAATAAATCAACCTTTAAGTTTCTTTATATATCAAAGACTTATCAAATAAATTATTTTTCATTTATTTTTTGTTATATTTCAATAACTTAGCCAATTTGTAATGTAAGTCATTGATTTCAAAAGGAACGTTTTTCTTGACTTTTGTAAGTTTTAATCGTATACTGTGTATATAAGTTAGAAAACGGAGAAACATATGTTTAGAATTCCAAATTTTTATGAAGACACACCAAGTTTTGACAATGCATGGAAAACAATTACAAACTTTGGACGGGGAGATGCACTCGAAGGTATGGAAGCAATGAACCGTGTTTGGGAAGAACATTGTGCATCTGGTAATGATGATGATGCATTTTGGGACAACTATATATATGAAGCAAACGCTTTCAATGTAGTGTTTGAAAACATGGGCAAATTATTTGGGAAAGCAGCATAATGGAATTTACTTACTCAGAGGATTGTATTTCGGACCTCCATAAAGAAGTTTATGGATTTCGTCCTAGTGAATCTTTTTGGCAAGAGTGGAACGAATCTACGCCTGGAGTAAAACAGAAGATCTGGGACGAATATTGTGACGCCAACGAGCGCCAAATGAAGGAAGACCAAGCCCGAGAAGCTCAAGCCGTTGAAGATTTTAAAAACGAAGTTGCTAGCGTAATTGAGCTTGGCGCTTGCAATTATCGTACTGCTATACGTTGGATGGCAGAAAGCGAGCCGTTTTACACTACTCAATGTGTTGAACATTGGGTCTGGAATCAAGGGATTCTGTTTACTGATTACGGACGTAAACTAGTCCAAGACTTAACAAGTGTTGTTAAATTTGAGGAGAGTGCGTGGTGATAGGAGAATTTTGGATATTACTTACTGCTGTAATTTTTACAGCGTATGGATGGTGGGTTGGCAATACTCGAGGATTCAGTATAGCAACTGAAGCAGTAATCGATAAGCTAATAGCTGACGGTTACTTGCGTTGTAAAACGGACAAGGACGGTGAAGACCATATTCTGAAATGGAATTCAAAGGAATAAAGATTTGGCTAATTTTGTTGAAGTTATAGGTGGTCGTAAGTCACAGCATCATTATGCTTATAGCATAGTAGATTTTTGCATTGGAAAACTAATGCCAAGAATGCAAACACTCGATATTACTATTAAATTTACTAGACTTAAAGATGCAATGGGCTATTGTCTTTCACAAGATAAACGTACATTTGAAATAGAAGTTGATAGTAGAGCATGTTTAAAAGAACAGTTACGAACAATTGCACATGAAATGGTGCATGTAAAACAATATGCTCGGGGCGAATTAGGTAGTGAGTTATCAACCTGGTATAATAAATCATATAATACAGATAAAGTTGATTACTGGGAACGTCCATGGGAGATTGAAGCACATGGTTGGGAATTAGGACTTTTTATTAATTGGACTATACGAGAAGAATTAAACCACAAAACCTGGACCACGATACCTTTAGCTTAGTTTTAATTCCTCGATAAATACATTGAGGAATCATTAATGCCCAGATTAAGTTTATATCATCCGCAGAGAACAAACGACTATAAGTTTATGGATAGAACTATAGCCGAAATGTATACCGTCGGTGGTATTGACATTTACATACACAAGTACTTAGGGCCTAAAACTGGAGGCGACGATAGCTCAGGAAGTGGCAATGCTGATGCCACTCAACCAATTTACAGCACCGAAGATCCTCTTTTTATACAAGATTTATTTTTATTAGAAAACAGAGATCGAGCCTACGATCAAGATATTTACGAACTGCGTGGCGTTTATAATACACAAGATATTGATTTTGATTTAAGTCAATTTGGATTGTTTATTGCAAACGATACTTTGTTTATTACATTTCATTACAATAACATGATAGATACTATTGGTCGTAAATTAATGAACGGCGATGTTATTGAGGTGCCTAATTTAAGAGATCGTGATCCACTTGATACTTCAATAGCAAAAGCTATTCCTAGATATTACGTAATACAAGATGCAGCATTAGCAAGCGAAGGATTTAGTCAAACTTGGCAACCCCACCTGTGGCGTGTAAAATGTACACCAATGGTAAACCAGCAAGAGTTTCAAGATGTACTTAAAAATCCATTTGTTAGTGAACAAATTTGGGATAATGGAAACTTTTACCCTAGTGGTAGTCTTGTAAACTACGGTGATGTATACTATACTGCTCGAAAAGATGTTCCAGTTGGTACAGATATATCCAATACCGAATATTGGTTAGAAACTACTGTTCCTACTAGTGACACTAAAATTACTACTCGTGTTAAAGATTACGAAATCAATGATGCTGTACTACTACAAGCCGAAGTTGAGGTGCCACTTAGTGGGTATGATACTGTAAAGTTTTATATTGCCCCTACTAATCCAGATGGTACTCCTGGTAATCCAAATGCAATACTTGCTGACACTACACAAGAAACTACTGATACTACTGGCACACTAGCAAGTAATGATGGTGCAACCCCACGTAGTGAAGGATACACACTTGGTTATATGACTGGTACTGACATGGCACCAAACGGGTTACCGGTTACTCCTGGTACTAGTTTTCCAGTTAGTCCTAAGAGTGGTGATTATGCATTAAGACTTGATTATTATCCAAATAGATTGTTTAGATATAGCGGAAAGAGATGGGTTAAAATTGAAGATGATATACGCACAGACCTAACTAATGGTCCACAAAATAAAACACTAAGAAGTAGTTTTGTCAATGATACAAGTCAAACACAAACAACTGACCGAGGTAAAATGAATACACGCCAAAGCCTTAGTGAAGTGCTCCGGCCTAAGGCCGATAACGGAGGATAAATGGCATATCAGCAATACTTTTATGACGAACAAATTCGTAGATTCTTGTTGCAATTTGCTAGAATTTTTAGTCAGTTTCAAGTAGAATATGGTAAAACTGAAGCAGGGGAAGAAACCCTGTTACGTGTACCAGTGCGTTACGGTGATTCAAGCCGAAATGCACAAACTATAATACAAAACAATAGTGCAAATTTTATGCCTAGTTGTCCGTTAATAACTTTTCATATATCTGGGCTTGACTACGATAGACCAAGAATGCAAGAGCCTTACTTTGTAGAGAAACAAAATGTAAGGCAACGTACATACGACAGCGATATAGATGAGTACGAAGTTACACAAGGAAATGCATTTACTATTGAGAAGTTAATGCCTGTGCCTTATCGATTAACGCTTAGTACTGACATATGGACCAGCAATACAAATCAAAAATTTCAAATATTTGAACAAATTGCTACTTTGTTTAATCCTGCACTTGAAATACAAAGTACCGATAACTTTATTGATTGGACAAGTTTAACTGTGGTTGAATTACAAGATGTCAACTGGAGTAGTAGAACTATTCCTACTGGCGATAATGATTCAATTGATATTATGACTATGCGTTTTCAATTACCTATCTGGATTAGCAGTCCAACCAAAGTTAAAAAACTTGGGGTTGTTGAAAAAATAATTGCAAGCGTATACGACAGCGGTATTGATGCCAGAGATGCTATTGGTGATAATGATTTGTTGCTAGGCACAAGACAAAAATTTACACCTTTTGGTTACCAAACAATATTAATTGGTAACAAACTACAAGCACTAAAATCACAAACACCTAACAATAATCCAGTTAATGATAACACTAAACCGCCGGAAACATTAGATGTTATTCAAGACTGGAGAGCTATTGTTGAACTCTATGGTACACTACGTCCAGGTATTAGCCAAATACGATTAACTAATAACTGGGACGATAGCGAAATTGTAGGGACTATTAGTTACGACCCAACTGATCAACGTTTCTTATTATTTTCAGTTGATAGTGATACTATTCCACAAAATACATTAGAAGCTGTCAACAGTGTTATTGATCCTTTTATTACTGCACCTGATATTGGGTTACCAGCTGCTACAGTAGGTCAACGTTATCTAATACTTCAAAGCATAGGTGATTCTTCTAGCACAGGTCCAACTTCGACTACAGCATGGGGAAATTTAGTTGCAAGTGCTAATAGTATTATTGAATATAACGGCACGAGTTGGACTATTTCGTTTAATTCTGATCATCAAAATACTAATATACAATATGTAAGTAATGTTACAACTTCATTGCAATATCGCTGGACAACCACTGAGTGGGTTAAAAGCTATGAAGGATTTTACGGAGGCGGAGATTGGAGCTTGGTGCTGTGAACGCTGTTGGTGTTTTATTTTATTGTGTTACAACTAGCCGTCATTTATACTTAATGAGAGCCGATAAAAAGTACAAACAAACCTGGGGTCTCCCAGGTGGTAAAATTGAAGCAGGTGAAAGTTTACTTGCTGCCATTGAACGAGAGTGTACTGAAGAACTTGGTGGAATGCCAGATTACATAAACTTAATACCCATTGAGAAATTTACAACAAAAGATGATGTTTTTTGTTATCATACATTCATATGCTGTGTTGAAAAAGAATGGTTGCCAACATTAAATAACGAGCATATTGGATATGCTTGGGTGGATAATAATATTGTTCCAAAACCATTACATCCTGGACTTTGGAATACTATTAATTTTGATACTATTAAAGATAAGATTACTATTATTACTGATGGATTTTCTCAATATCGTAAAGACTAACTCATCATACCAATATCACAATGGCTAATAAACTCATCATGTGACATCATATTAAAGTTGGGATTCATTTTCCAACTTGGTTCAACACTCCCTGGATATCCTACATAATTAAAAGTAGTTCCAAGATAGTTTTGCATAATTTTATTAAATTGGTTAACCCAGTTTACAGATTGATTGTCGTCTTTTTGACACCCTATTAAAAATATTTCTTTGTGTCCATCAAAACTTGCTAAAAATATCATAGTTGTAATATGATCTAAGAATGGAGAATACGGAACATTATATAATTTACCAGGGTGCAACAGTAAGTTTTTGGTATTTGCATATATAATAGTATGGTCGCTGTATCCAGTTTCAATCATTTCGTTTAAAGTTGCAGAATCGTTGTCGTAATAAAAATTGGTGGTACATTCTTTCCAAATACCGCCGGTACCGTATAACTGTAATCTTTGGCTGCCAAAAAGTCCGCCTACATGTGATTCAAACAAATAAAAAGGAAGTTTTTTTGTATCAAGATTACTACCAATTATTGCAGCTCTACCACTAATGTGTTGATTTTGAATAGGATTGGGTATCCATTCTCTTTCTTGTATTTTTTTGCCGTCTCTAAAAGTAGTACGTGTAACCACGTACTCACCGTCGTAATCTCTACGAAAAGATCCTATAGACATATTTTATACTTTACCTACTACAATTTCAATTAAGCCAATCTGTTCAAAATCATCATAGCTTTCAAGTGCTTTACCAATAATACAACCAGGTGTATATGTGTCAATATTATATGCTATTGCAACTCCTGGTGTTGCACTACACACAAGCCTGTCACCTTTATTAATTTTACCTAAAACTTTACAAGACACTCTTCCTAATAATGCTAATGCTACTCTAGTATCACTTTGTTCACCGCTATTCATGAGAAATGCAGGACTTTCACTTACTACTCCAGCAGAACGTGAATCTGACTGTATAGTTGTTGTTGTAACTTCGTGTTCTCCACCAAATACAAGTACAGTACCTACATCATAATTCTCATCTGCAATATAGTACTCAGCAACGTCAGCGTATTGTGCAGATGTTGCCAACGCATGAACAGTATTAAATTGAGTAGTTGAACTACCAATGTTACCAAGAGCATTTGCTGCGCCGCATACTATATTACCCACTGTTAAATTACTAATACCAATATCAATTGCACCAAAGTTAGCAGTAATACTACCTGAATCAAGTGCACCAACTCCAGTAATACCGCCTTGAACTGGAGTTATAACGTTACCTGTATAATTAGCACCGGTAATATTACCTGTTGTAATAATGTTACCAGTCATGCTAGCTAAATTACCAGTGTAGGTTGGCAAAAATGCTTGAACATCACTATTACTGTATCCCGCTGGTAACCCAGTAATAGCACTTCCGTTACCTAATAAAAATGCACCAGCAATATTTCCAGATGATGTAATATTTCCAGTCGCAACAACTTGTGCTCCAGTAATTAAATTACCACCAGTAATGTTTCCAGTTGCTGTTAATGTTGTGCTAAATGATCCTGACGTTGCGCCTGTAATGGCTCCACTTGTAATGCTAGCAGTACCATCGGTTAATGTGCCAAGTGTTGCTGTGCCACTACCTGTTATGTTAACAAGACCTGTTAACGAACCACTAGATAAACTTGCAGTTCCATCAGTTAATGTGGCTCCTGTTACAGTACCTGTTGCTGTTAATCCTGTTGAGCTTGCTAATCCTGTTGAGCTAGTAGTTAATATCAAAGTACCATTAACAAAACTAGTAACATTTCCATTGCTGGTTAACACTGCTACATTACTTGTACCATTAGCAATAATAGCACTACCACTAGTTATACTATCAGTTACAAATTGTGATGTTGCTATATTACTTCCGCCAGCAGTAGATCCATCATGTATGCGTAAAGTTTTAGCAGTTGTATCAACTGTTATTTCACCAACAGCACCTGTAAATGCATTATTTTCAGTGCCGGTGCCTCGTCTATATTGGACCTGTGTAGCCATATTATCTTACTCCAATTACTGCTTCTACTGTACCAGTTCTGCCACTAAAGTTTTCTAATGACTTACCTAATACTCTACCTGCAGATGCATTGTTATTTACTCTCGCATGTCCGTCGGCGCCAGTAACTAAAATATCACCTTTTGAAATTTCAGGGCCAATAACCTTAACTGGCACTCTTCCTACTAGGGCTACTGTTGCAACATGTTCTGATTTTAAATCAGCGTTCATTAAATAACTTGGTTTGTCGCTAATTACTCCAGCTACTCTATGATCGTCATCAAAATCACAGGCTGTAACTTCTTCGTCTCCACCAAACACAACTACTGTTCCTGTTGGGTATGTTTTATCTGCTGTATATTTTTCTGCAAGGTCAGCGTATTGAGCACTAGTGGCTTTAGCATGCACAGTATTAAATGCACTACCAGTTTCACCAAGATTACCAGTACCATTACTAAGTTTGTTGTTTATTCCACCAGAATGAATTTCAATTACAGTTGCACCACCAATATTTCCCATAATATTTCCACCTGAGGAAATAACAGTCATGTCACTTGTGCCGCTGGTTATAGCAGTTGCATCAATCCCAGTTAACTGCGATCCACTACCATAATAAGTAGTAGCATGTACTTCAGCCCATTTTAATGAAGTAGTACCTAAGTCTTGTGTATTATCTGCCCCAGGTGATATCGTATCAGCTGTTATTGTAGCAATTAACGTTCCACCACGTGTTAGTGTGATATCAGCATTTGCCGCAGTAGCTACGCTCGTTGTACCGTTTTGAATTGCAGTTGCATCAATACCAGTTAATAAACTGCCATCACCTTTAAAGATTGCACCTTGGATGTTTCCTGATGCAACAATACCCGTAGTGCCGTCTAATGTAATTGCCATATTCTGTCCTTTTGCTTATCGTATTTAGCTTAAAGTTGCGACCTTCAGTGTACTGGAATCGGGTATAGTTATGCTTCCTGAATCTCCAATTGTTGCACTATCAAACAAAAAACTTGCACTACTACTATCAACTGTAATATCAGTATCATAGGAGTCAGGTTGAGTTAAAAGTGCTCCAGCTGCTGAAGTTATTGTTACAGTTTTAGCACTATTATCGGCTGTCACTGTAACATTAGTCCCACCAACAATTTCTATAGTATCGGCTACACTATCAGCAACAACATTAGTACCACCACCAATTACAGTTCCAAAACTATGACTATAATTTTTTTCAAATGTTAATGCAGTTGTGCCAACAACAATTATACCGTTTGTTGTTAATTTCCATTGTGTGTCTGCATACAAAGTTCCTTCTGAGATCATAACAACTAATCCAGCTTGTATTTCTCCATTTTCATTAGCATCACTAGTACGTACCCATGTTCCGTTACTACCGGTTCCTAATGTAAGTACTTTGTAAATTCCATTTTCACTACCAGTTGTTTGTCCGTTTACTAAAACACGATCAAATCTTACTAAGGTTACCCCGTCTACTAGAGTAGGTGCTCCCCCGGATAACGTTATATTTGACGCAGTTATTACTCGACAACTTTGTTTGTAATCAATATTGCTAATTTGTTTAGCTTTTATTCGTGTTAGGCCCATATTGCTCCACCAGTATTGTTCTTTATATTTATCCAAAAAAATAGGGCCACATAATGTGACCCTACTTTAATTTTTATATTGCTGTAATTACATACGCCCTACAACAACTTCAATAACACCTTCAGCATCGCCTTCGTGTGCTTCTAGAGCTTTACCTATTACTGTTCCCATTGCTGGGTTAGCTTCGGCTCTAGCACAACCGTTACCAGCTGATACCATCATATCACCTTTAGCAACTGTACCAACAACTCTTGTTGGTACACGACCTGTAAGTGCTACTGTTACAACATGCTCTGCTTCGTGTGCAGAGTTCATTACGTATGCTGCATTTGTGCTCACAACACCAGCAACTTTTGCACAGTGATCATCACCGCATTCTGTTACTTCGTGATCTCCACCAAACATAACAACAGTACCTGGTGTAGAATCTGCATCAGCTGAGTAGTTCTCTGCTAAGTCAGCGTACTGTGCTGATGTTGATTTAGCATGTACAGTGTTAAACGTTGCGCCTACAGCACCAATATTACCAACTCCATCGGCTGCACCAGCTAAGAACGAACCTGCTGTTACAGTGCTAGTTCCAACAGCAATTGAACCAAAGTTAGCAGTAATACTACCTGAATCAAGTGCACCAGTACCAACTATACCTGATTGGTCACCAGATACAGCTCCACTAAATGCTGTGGCTGTAATTGTGCCATTGCTTGGATTGTAAGTAAAGCCACTGTCCTGTGTAACTGCGGTTAAAGCACCTGATGTTAACGAACCAACATAAATTAATCTCTCTGCGTTGGTCGCTGTATCACTTGTAATAGTAGCTCCAGCTGCGCCAAAACTTAGTGTTCCTGATCCGTCAGTAACAAGTGCTTGTCCACTTGTACCATCAGTACCTGGAATTGTAAATGATATGTCTGAGGCTACTGTACCAGGTGCTTTTAAAGCAACATAGTTTGAACTGTCAGTATCTGCAAGTCTAAGCTCGCCTTGTGCTTTTATTTCAAAAGCACCAGCTGCTGTATTAGTCACAACAGCGCCAGCAACTGATGCAGCTATAGCTCCACCTGCCGATGCAATCGTAACATCTGAAGTTCCATTAGCAATACCAACAACTTCTGTAGTTGTTGCCAACTGTCTAAAGTCAATTACGTCAGTTGCTTCTGGTGCTTCTGTAAATGTTAATGTTGTTCCTGATACAGCATATGCAGTAGTTGGAATTTGTACAACACCGTTTATACTTACAATTGTACCAGCAGTTGTACCTGTTTCAGGCAATGTAAATGCTGTTGTACTACCGTCACCACTTTGAGTATTAGCAGTAATAACAGTAAATGATGTACCAGCAGTTGTCCATGCAGACGAATCGTAAAATTCTAAGTTATCAAGTGTAGTATTGAAACGAATCATACCTGTTGCAGCACTACCTGGTCTTTCACCTGTTGTACCAACTGGAATCATAATAGAGTCTGTTGTACCAACTTTAAGTTTGGCACCTGCTGTACTTGTTGCAGTACCAATGTTAACAACATCATCACCCGCATTAGTAATAAACAATGCTGCATCAGTGTCACCTTCAACACGGAAGTCAACATCAATACCAGCATCATTAACTGTGAGTTCTCCAGCTGCACTTCGAGTTACGTCAGCGCCACTAAACACCCAGTTACCTAGTGTACTGTCTCCGGCAGTAGTAAATCCACCACCAGTAACATTACCAGTTGCAACAACTTGTGCTCCGGTAATTAAATTACCACCAGTAATATTACCACTTGCACCAATTGTTGTAGCACTTGCAATAGCACCACCAGTGATAGTTGCTGTGCCGTCTGTTAATGTACCACCTTGTACTGTACCACTAAAAGTAGCTGCAACACCACTAGTAATACTACCACTATTAATACTCAACGTACCATCAGTTAATGTACCACCTTGTACTGTACCACTAAAAGTAGCTCCAACACCTGAGCCAATAGTACCACTATTAATACTCAATGTTCCGTCCGTAATGGTTCCCATATTAAGCGTACTTGCTGCATTACCTGTAATATCATCAATACCAGTAATGTCTCCAGCAGTAAGAGTGGCCACACCATCAGTTATTGTAGCACCACTTACTACTAAAGTTGCATTCAGGTTGTTAGCATCAACATTACCAGTTGCAACTAGACTTGTGCCTGTTGCTGCTCCAATGTTAGGAGTTGTAAGTGGTGCACTTGCTTTAATACGTAGTGTATCAGCATTGATTTCAAGTGTGCTATCATCAACATTAACACTCAATACGTCACCAGTTTTACTTAGACCATCACCTGCTGTAATTTGACCAGCACCTGAGAACTGACTCCAAGTAATTGCAGTTGTACCCATTGTTACTGGAGCGTTGGTTGTACAAACAAAACCAGAATCTTCGTTAGTAGTACCTTGTTCAATAAAAGTAAACGCACCTGGTATTTCACTAGCTGGTGAACCGTCCATGTCGCCTGCTCGTGTTAGTACGAAAGCACTACCACCGTCACCAACTGTTGTTACAACGTAGATACCGTTTTGTAATTCAGCAACTTGGTTTTTAACTAGTACTCTTTGAGTTGCTGTTAGTGTTACACCGTCAATTGCGGCTATTGCACCAGAAGCGTCAGCTGTTAATGTAGCACCAACACCCGAAGCACCGTTGGCATATGTTACTGCAGGTAATACAGTAGTAGTAGCAACAACACATGATTCTTTGATGTCAAGTCCTTCTGCAACACTGTCAACGTATGCTTTGTTTGCAGCATCAGTGTCTCCACTTGGCGTACTAACACCTGTAATACGTGAACTTGCAACATCAACAGTACCTGAGCCGTTTGGATCAATTGTGATGTCGCCATTTGTATCAGTTGAACTAATGGTTGGGCTTACGCCTTGGAAAGTTGCACTTGTAATACTTCCACCAGCAACGTCACCTGTCGCTACAACTTTACCACCTGTAATTAAATTACCTCCAGTAATGTTGCCAGTTGCGCCAATTGTTGTTGTGGCAGTAATTCCAGCATCTGATACTAATGTACCACCTTGTATTTGACCACTAAACGTAGCTGCAACACCACTAGTAAGAGTACCACTAGCAATACTCAATGTTCCATCTGTTAATGTACCACCTTGTACTGCACCACTAAACGTAGCTGCAACACCACTAGTAATACTACCACCATTAATACTCAACGTTCCATCTGTAATAGTTCCCATGTTGAGTGTACTTGCTGCGTTACCTGTAATATCGTCAATTCCAGTAATGTCTCCAGCAGTAAGAGTGGCCACACCATCAGTTATAGTACCACCTGTTATAGTACCTGATGCTGTTACAGTTGCTGCACTTACTAATGCACTGGTAATTAAATTACCACCAGTAATATTACCAGTTGCAACAACTTGTGCTCCAGTATTTAAATTACCACCAGTAATATTACCTACTGCGGTAATTGTAGTGTTTGATGTTATAGATGTGCCTGCTTCAATTGAACTAGAAGCGTTAAGGGCAGATGTAACGTTACCTGTTAATGCTAAGTCAGTTGCTGCAATGTTAAGAGCTTTGAAGCTAGCATAAGCACTAATAGTAATTGTTGTGTTAGTTACTTCGTCATTTGTAAATGCAGTTGCAAATTCATCTTCGCTTTCGTCCCATACAAATGCAATGTTAGTACCGGTTCCACGTTTACCAATAAAACCAATATCCAATGCAGGAGTACCAGTCTGGTTTTTTGCAAGAACCATTAGCGGATCTTCAATTACAAGATCAACTGTGTCAATTGCGGTAACTTCTCCGTTTACAGTAAGGTTACCAGATACGGTCATATTACTACCGTAAGTCATGTTATTTTCTAGCTTACCACCCGTTACAGAGTTGTTTACTAATTTAGCACTACCAACAATAGTAGCGTCAGTTATTTGGTTATTCTTAATTCTAGTTACAGCCATTACTTTAATTCTCCTGATGTTTACTTCAGTGTATTTATTGAAACCGCAGAAAAACACTCAATCGGCACAGCTTTTTGAGTTTAAGTTTTGGGGGATTTTATAAAGTGGAAATTAAATTTTAAATTAAATTTCTTACAATTTTATTTAGTTTAAACTGCTGAAATTGTGCCATCAAAGCGTACTTGTTGCCAGTTGCTTCCGTTATATACTGCTAGACAAGGAGATCCGCCGTTGCCGTTGCTTACATAAATTAGTTGCCCGGCAGATTTATTTGACAAAGCATTAGCTTCTGTAACTGTATAAATTGGTAGTTGCAAACTATGTATTGTAGCAAATTGAGCTACACCATTTGCATCAACGCTTACAACATTACCTGTTCCGTTTGTTATACTGGTTACTGTGGTCAAAGCACTAATACTACGTACTTCAACTACATCAGTAGTAAGTGGTGCTTCAGTAAAAGTAATTGTTGTTCCGGATACTGCATAAGCAGTTGTTGGTGCTTGTATAGTACCATTAATACTTACAATTACACTTGCAGTGGTTGCAGTTGCAGTTAATGTAAATGCAGTAGTACTATTATCTCCAGTAAATGTTTGACTTGTAATGCTATCATTGGATCCAACAGTTGTCCAGGAGCTTCCGTTATATACTTCAACACCGGTAGTTGTAGTGTTGAATCTTAAATCACCAGTTGTAGGAGTTGTAGGTCGTTGTGCAGTTGTTCCAACAGAGATTTGCAATGCAGTCGTATTATCTATATTGACTGTTCCTTGGCTAGTTGTAGCAAAAACAATATCACTGCCAGCATTGTTGGTACTAAAGGTGGTATCAGTAACTGTTAAATTTCCAATACTTGACCCACCGCCTACACCAAATGGTCCTACATATCTAGCACCAACAATGTAAATTGATTTGCCTGTTACCCCAGTATCAATTTGACTTGGAATATTTTCGCCATTAAAGTTAAGTACACCAGCTTGATAATCAAAAAACCACCCGTCTTCGTTACCACTACCACTTTGGAACAATTGTGTACCTGTACTTTGTGGAGTACTTTCTCCTGAGTCATCAACATATACTTTAACAAGATATGTACTACCAAACTCAGTAGGTATCCAATCAGTTGCGTTTGTTTTCCATGTCTGATTATCAGGTGCAGTTAAATCTTCAGTGCATTCTACTGTAGCACTTCCTCCAACTGCATCTTGATAAATTTGTACAATACTTGATGTTGCCGCTGGTTTAACACCAGGTATTGATCCAGAACTCTGCCATACTTTATCTCCACGCATCAATAGTGGGCTTGGTATACTTTCGTTAAATGCTTCTTTATTTGCAGGAGGTGCAGTTTTGGCAACTCCAAATCCTAACTTCTTCCATAAAAAATCAACTTTAGTGCTATCTGCCAATGCCATTAAGTTTGTACTCCTACACTAACACTCGTAAGAGTTTGTCCACTTGCAAGTGCAATGCGTACTAATACATTATTACCTGTAGCGTTTGAACTATTTGCACTACCAAGTGTCATAGTATAAGCTGCATTTATTGATGAACCTGTTGGTACTACGTCAGCACCAGTTAATGCACAGCCATTACCACCATTACCACCATTGCCTGTATCAGCTCCAGGAACACCTGCGCCTGCATATTGAGTTGTTCCTTCGACCCATCCATTTAATGTACTTGCATTATCAATAGCAGTACCGGGACTTGCTATCCATAACCCGGTGATACCTGTACTACTGTTTAAGCTGATATCAAAATTTGCAACTGTTGCTCGTCTAAATGCAAATGTTAAATATTGCGTGCCTGATCTACTAGTCGCTAGATCTCCACCAACTGGTAGATATCCACTGCTTAAATCAGTTGCAAAGTGCGAGACTGTTCCCCAACGTACAATTGCTTCGGTTGTTCCTGCAACTGTAACAGCTCCAGTCCAGGCATTTGACGTGTAAAAATTTGTTGCACTATTATAACTTGGTGTGTCGGAAGCAGTACCAAACCCTGTTACACGTTTACCGTCATCGTCAAAAACACTTCCTAATGCATCTGCAACTGGTATATTTTCTTCATCAAATCCAGTTAGACTTGAACTATAAACTTGAATATATTTGTTTGTTAAGTCTGTAACTGAACTAGATCCATTAACATTAAACATTTGAGCATCTATATACCCAACTGCTCTAGCACTACCGTTAACACTAACATTTATAGTACCCATTGTGTAGTTACTACCAACACCAGTGCTAGCAATAGGTATTCCTCCGTTTAAAAATGTAGGAGATCCGTCTATTTGTGCATATGTTTTAGTTTGTGTTCCAATAATTGAACCGCTAGTTCCTTCAGTTGTTGTTCCGGGTGTAAATTGTAATGGTGTTGACGTATCCCTGTATGTTTGTCCAACTAAGTCACCTACTGCTAATCCTGTAATATCAATACTTGGTGATCCACTATTGTAATATGGAATACCAGAAATATACCTATAAGTCCCAGCTGTATTTTCACTAATAGTTGTACTACCTTGTACCACAGTTGGGGCATTAGTCATATCATCTTTAACAAAACCTACAGCATTAGTATCACCTGTGGTACTGTGATTTAATCTATAATCATTATACCCTAACCCTAATCCGCTTAATGCTTTGCTAATTCTTGCATCAAATACTTTATAAAATCCAGTTGGGTAAGTACTTGCACTTATTTCAGTGTGTGCATCACCATCTGCAACAACAACTAAACTTGTATATGTTCCTGTTTTATCACTATCAACTGTAAAATTAGTAGTACCATCTGCACTATTGTTAACAAATGCTGTAATATCACCGCCGGTGCTAGTATTAGCATTAGTAATTGTGCCACTAACAATTGGTGTACTACTTGTATAACGAGTAACACTTGTTCCAGCAGAAGGAATATTTCCGCCAGTTTGATCTGTGGCACTTGAGGCTAGTTTTGGATTAGTACCCTGGTTGCTCGTACTCATTGATAGAGTTTTGCTGCTTAGTGCACCAGGAGCACTTGGATTACTGTTGATAGTAAGGTAATTTGCTTTTGTTTCAGTATCATCTTGTACAATTGTACCAGGTGTTCCGTATGCATTAAGGGTTAATGTTTCACTACCAGTTGATGTATATGTATGAAGCAAGTTGGCTTGGCCAGGAGTACCAGCACTGCCATTATTGATATTGCCTGTTGTTGTTCCATCTCCCCAGTTAAATGCATATATGTCGCCATTTTGACTATCATTGCGGAATTGGAATTGAGCCCTGCTTGCGCCAGTTCGATAATCTGTAAAAATATACCCGTCTTGAGCTGTATCACCTGTACGATCACTAATAATATTAGCAGTAGTTTCAAAAATTGCTCTTACATCGGGCTCAACACTGATTGTAACATTAGCACTTTGGAAGGGACTTGATGTATGCCCTGTTTCAACTGATAACTGTACTTCAAATGTTGCTGTAGTTCCGGCGGATTGTTGACTGCTACTTAATGCAAATGTATGATCAAGTGGAGTGCCTGGATTACCTGCTACCCCACTTTGTATGTTTACACTGTTTGTTGAACTATCTCCCCAAGTCCAAAGATATTTTTGACCACTGCCAAAAATTGCAGTAGTACCAGGATCAGTAGAAACAGTATTTGTAAATTCTACAACCCCACCACTAGTTGATTCTTGATTAATCACTGTTGTTGTGTTTGCTGTAAACTGAGAAGTTTGTGCTGTAAATACATCAATGGTATCAGTTACTGATACTGTTACATCACTAGGACCAGCTGTATTACTAATTGCATAAAGAGTAATAGTATATCGAGTATCGCCACCAGCGTTAGTGTATGTATTTGTTGCTGTGGTCCAGGTATCTCCTGGATCAATATTACCTGCACCTGCTCCCCAATCTAGTTGAAAACTAGTTGCATACTGTGTACCATTTGTAATTTCAGCCGATGCTCCACTGTCAATTGTGTCATCTGTAATAGTAAATGAAGGTATTGGGTTTGGAGTATAAAGTGTAATATAATTTGTTTTGCTTTCGTTATCAACACTTCCACGAGCGCCTGCAGCAGCATTTCCTGAGAATGTGCCGGTTGGATTTGATGCTGTAAAGTTAACAGTAAATGTTCCACCTGAATCATTTTGATAAGTGTGACTTACACTACTTCCTGCTGTGCTTGTATTGCCATCGCCAAAGTCCCATAAAAAACTAGTAGGGTTTCCTACATACTCTCCTGTAAATGTTACAGTCATAGGAGATGCACCGGCAATAGGTGTACCACTAAAATCTACCCTACCTACATATGTACTGTTGGCAATATTTAATGCAACTTGGTTCAAATCATCAAGTCCATCAGTAACATGAGTAGTAACTGTCCATTGATCATATGCAACGTTTGAAGTTAAACTTCCATCAGATGGTGTTCCTAAATCAATTGCATTGCCCAATAATGCATCAACATTTCCAGCTGTTGTCCAAGACAAACCACCAGATCCGTCTGTTGTTAGAACTTGCTCGTTTGTTCCTCCAGTGATGCTAATAACACTGTTGGCGCCAAGTTGAAGTTTATTTAAATTTGAAGCAATGGCATTGCCAGTAATTGTTACATTACCAAGAGTACTAACACCCACAACCTGTAGAGCAGTACCAGGAGTGCTAGTATTAATACCAACTCTACTGTTTGTTACATCAAAATAAGCTAAATTGCCTTGAACTGATAGATTTGATCCACGTTGCAAGTTGTCAGCTAAAATGTTGCCTTGGATTCGATTAATTGCCATTTCGTTCCTATACTATTAACGTATTTATATGAACTTCGGGCTTACGTTTGACTGTGTATAATCGATATCGGAAGGCCCGCGGGAGGTGCCGACGTAAATGTAATATCAAATCCACCGTCTACTGTATATGCCGAAGTGCTGTCTTGATATATACTACCTACAAACACCATAAATTGTGAGGTTGTTGCTTCAGCAACAGTCATAGTAAACACTGTTGTACTTCCATCTCCTGTGAATGTGTCAACTGTGTAACTTAAAGAGTCAGCATTAGATAACGTATTAAACTGTGTACCGTTAAAATATTCTACTGAATTGTTATCTGTGTTAAATCGAATTAACCCAAACACTGGAGCAGAAGGTCTAGTGGAGGTTGCCCCTGCTGGAATAACAACTCCTTCTTCTCCTGGCGCTAAATGTCTATTCTTTAACAGTCTGCCCATGTATTAAATCGATATGAAACTAGTTGTACAGTTTATAGAATTGTTAGCACTACAGCTTACTACTACAGTATCACCATTTTCTACTAATAGTTTTTCTGGTCCTACGTAATACTGAAAAGAATCAAGTGTAGTGATAGATTGATTTGCTACGTTTTGATTTAACGTACTAAAAGAACTACCGTTTGGTACTACATAAACGTTAGCTGTTACGTTAGCACCACTATAATTACATAAATTTAAATATGTAATTGCAGTATTACCTGTACTAGTATACATAGCAGTTGGTGTTGTGGTTACATTTCCTATTGCGATTGTCATTTTTTACCTCAAAATATTATAGAATACACAAGTGCGGCTTGTTTATCAACTAACTCAACATCTTGTGTGGCTGTCCTTGCGTAAACACCAGAGCCTCCAACACCACTAGATGCTTTGTGATAAATTACTGCTGAGTTTGCTACACTACTAGGTGAACTACCAATATTGCCCAATACTGCTTGTCCTTGCAATGTAAGTTTATTTGTACTTGAATCAAATTGTAAATTTGTTGACCCACCAAACGTATTAGATGAGTTAAATTGTATTGAATTAAGTGGCACACCTGGTACAGTACTTCCTGAAGTGCCAATGGCAGCATAAGATGTTATTGGTGCACCGTTTGCTGATACACTAGGGCTTATTTCCCAATCAAGTGTTCCGTTATTAAATCTAAGACCAGCAAATGTTGATGCACTTGTTTGTGCAACTAGCCCTTGCTCTTGGAAAGCAGCAGTACTAACATTTCCAGTATTATTACCAGCAACTGTAATAAACGGATCATCAACTGTTAAATCTTCACTACGGATGTAAGTAATGTTACCACGAACATCTAAGTTACCAGTAACATTAACAGTGTGAGTGGTAATATTGACATTGTCTCCAGCACTGGGGTCAATGCTAACTATGTCATAATCACCGTCAATTCGTTTATATGTGCTCATGTCATTATAGATCCTTTCTACTATTTAGCTCTACAAAAAAACTATCAAAAGACTGTTGTCCAACATTTTGTAGTTCATCTAGCTCAGGGCAATCATTATTTGTTGTTTCTCCAATTATACGAATATAATTTTTTTCTGGATGTTCTTTACACACTGCAGCAATTTGCCGAACCCAATTACCTGCAAAAGTAACTGGGGCTTCAGGAGGCCTATAAAATTTAGTTCCTGCATATAGATTGTTAAATTTACCATCAACAGTACCACCTAAATCAAATCCTATTAAATAAATCTGGGTTTCTTCAGGTTGATCACTTGCTAATGCCACAGCCGCTGGGCCGCTACTATGTCCAAATATTTTTTTAGGTAGTTGTAAAGCTCCAGTTCCATTAACCGGTCTTCGTGTGTAAAATGTATTTTTTAATGAATATCCACAGCTTTGTATTTCAGTTGCAATGGGCTGATCGGTGGCAACTAACACATCCGGGGTATCTAGTCGATATGCTGCATTGCAAGCATATACTAATCCTCTTCGTTTGAGCCAAGATATTTCAACTGCTTTACGACTTAGCCCGTTACCTAAAACAAATATCATTAAAAAAGCCTCCCTCTATACTATGTATTTGAGGAAGGCTGGTTAGGTAAAATTTACTTAACTTTATTATGGTGTGTTGTATACTTCTACACGTGCCAATGCAGTAGTTCCGTTTGCAGCTTTACCCGATTTAATAGCAGTTTCGCCTTCAACGCCTTGAAACGCATTCAAGAAATATTGATCATCAGCCCAAGAAACTCCCCATTTGCTGTTTATTTTCTTTAAACGAGTTGCGGTACTATCACTTAAAAATACGCTAATTGTCATAGCATCATTACTAAGTGCAGCATCTGCTTCGTCTGATAGAGTACAAACGCCTGTATTAGTTCCATCATAAACTAAAAATTTACGTGCGCCTTTTTGACGTAGTATAAATCCTTCAGCTTCTGAATTTCCACCAATTTTAACTCTTACATTAATAGTTGGATATGCAGGTGTTCCTGATTCAGCTGTAGTTGGTGTAAGAACATCTCCGCCAACAACACCGTAAAATTCAGTAGGTTCAAGACCCGATGGTGTTACTGGTGCAGTCAGTGTACTTACGGCTGGAAATCCAATATCAGTTGTTTGATTTCCGCCTTTCATTATTTTAATTGGTCTGCCCATTTGATTTCTCCTTTAAGAAGTCCAATGTAGGTTCTAGCCTACTACGAGATGGTGTTCCCATAAACACATTTTGTGTATGTCTATTTATCTTTATTTTAAAGTCCACTTGGTACAATAATATAATGAATTGCTAAAACTAATGCAACCGAAGCACCTAAGCCTACCATCATCTTACCAAAGTCTTTGGCTACTAATGGAAACACACTTCTGGTTTTCTTTTTACCAAAGTAAGTAGCCATTGCAAGTTCACGTCCTGCAAGTAAACCAACAAATACCCAAGTTGTTGACATAGGTATATCATTTAACTCTTTAAAGAAATACAAGCATAGCCAATAGAACAAATCAATTAGTGTAGCACTACGCACATATCGTGTGTTGTGTTTTTCTAATACAATCTGCTGTATCTTACCTCCTCGTTCTCTAAACATAAAGAACAAGCCTGCTACGAATACAACAGACACAAGTACCATTAAGTCTATAGGCACTTCACGTGGAAGGAACACTGCAATGTTAGCCATGTCATGTGACAGCCAAGTCCACCACAATCCGCCTGTGGCTACCCACTGTGCGATGCGCCAAAACTTTTTGTTGCTTTCAGTAACAGGAGCGGTTTCATCATACCACTTGCCAAAGTATTTGTGTATTGCAAACCATATTGCATATGCAAATGCGGCTGCAACACCGTAGCCCATAATCGATTTCATAAGCATTTTCTCTAATACAAATGTACTTGCAAATACACTTAGTACTAAGAAACTAGTTGATACAGGCACACCCATTCTAGTTAATGCTACTAATATAGCAGGTGCGGCTGCATGATACCATTGCACTTCTTGCCACGGAATCTTATTAAGTCTACCGTAACTGATGTCACCACCATTTACAGTCCAGCCATACCATAGTGTGGCTAATAGGACAGAGGATGCCGCAATCCACAGTGTTTTGTAGTTGAATCTCTCATTGTTTGATGCCATCCATGTACCGAGAGTTTGTACTGAATCGTTTGCTATAACCGCATATGCAGCAAGCAGGAACCCAACAAGGCTCCATAGAGTGAGTGCGTCCATATACTTCTCCTATTTTAATTCGCTACCTTGTGGCATACACTCTAACTGTACCTTGTAGTATTCATTTGTTCCATGGAACGACCACGAACTTGGGTTAATTATATTTTCACATTGTTCTTGTGTCATAGGAGTATTGTATACATATTGGTTGCCAATGTACATCCATTCGTCTGAGGCTGTTTTGCCCCACATACTTAATACTAATATAAACATTTCCATTTTTTATTTCTCCTTATTAAGTTTATAGCATTGACAATGTTTACACTCGGGGCCACAGGAACATTCTTTAACTGGTACTCCACAACATTTTTTACTACACATTAGTACACCATCTTTGATCCATGTACCTTTCTCAGTGTATTTCTTATCTAGTATGTCCATTATCTTCATGATATTCTCCTTTTGCTTGACGGCTTTACCCCGTCGCTCACAAAATATAACACAGAAAGTGTTATAGAGTTATTTAAACGAAAAAAGAGTAGATAACTTAATACCTACTCTTTTACCCTAATCTGTTTTTAAAAATACACACTCACTTGTTACCCTTCGGCTCTTGTCCCATGCACGGGAAAGCATGTGCATATACTCTGGTGTGTATTTTAAAAAACACAATTTAATAATGATGGGGAGGACTTACTTATTACCTCCAACAGGGCACAAGAGAACTCGTGCTATAAACCCTGAACCTACTTGCAGTCGCTAAACACAGCCCGCTAAGACCCTTTAAGTAGTACTTTGATACCGTTCCCCGATATCGCTTCAGTCACCATCTAACTCAGACCGTCGTCTTTGCTATACACTTAATATAACACTTATATTACTAAAGGTCAACCTTTTTCTGGCAAAAAATTAAAAAAATCCAAGAAAAAAGGGGCCGTAGCCCCTTTTTAGTATTATAAAACGTTGTGCTTACGAGAAGCTCAAGTTGCTTACAGCAATCTCACCAACGTAGTCACCAGCGTTACCAAATGATGACGCTGTGTTTGACAATTCGATATAACCGTAGCGAGTCATAAAGCTAACTACTGGCTCGAATGTTGATGGATCTAGTACTGTTCCACTTGACATCAACGGGATGTATGGGCAGTAAAACGCTGCTGCGTCTGCTTCACTAGAACCTTTATAACCAACTAGTACTGGAGTACTATCTGATGCATATGAATCAACAAATACACGCATTGCGCCATTTAATGTACCTACAAACTTAGTGTTTGTTGGTGCTTCAAATGTACCTTCAGTTGTACGTGCAAATGCTGAAGTTGTAGCACTTTGTAGAACTGTTAGTGATGCTGGTGATACAACAGCCCAGTTACCTGCACCGCGCCGTGTACGCTGTGCAATCAAGTTTGCAACACGGTTGATTAGAACAGCTAAAGCAGCATGCTCGTCACCAACAAATGTAGCAGAACCTGATACTGTAGCTTGGTTGTATGTAAACTCAGTTTGAGCTAGTGAACGAAGAGAAAGTAGAATCTCTTGATCAATTTCAGCAGTAATCTCTTGAGCAAGTGCTGCCATGATTTCTGCTTCTACATCAATGCCGTGCATTGCTTGGGCATCTTGTGCTGCCTCAAATGTCCAGCGAGCTTGCAACTTACGTGTACGAGCTTCAACTGCTTGCTTGAGGATTTGCACACTAATGTTACGTCCGCCATTACCTTCAAGAAGTGAAGTAGTTGCACCAGCATACCCTTGAGCTGCTGACTGTGTGGCACCTGTACCAGCTGAGTAAGCTGTAGCAATTTTAAATGGGCTAAGTGCTTCGTCTCCAGCAGTAGTTGATGTTGCCGCTGCACTTGAATCTGCCATTGTAGTTGCATAACGCACACGCAATGTGTGAATCTGACCAACTGGGCCAGTCATTGGCTGAACACCAACAATTTCGTTAGCAATAACAGTTGGCATAACACGTCGAATAACTGGTAGAATTACACGGTTTAGTGTAGCAATGTTACCCGATGCAGTTGCACCAGCTGTAGCGTTCTCTTTGAGGTGACGCTTTGTATTCTCGAGAATAACTTGCATAGTATTGCGGCGTGGACCTTGCAATCCTTCGAGCAATGCTTCTTTGGTCTCGCCCCAACGACCTTCTAGTAAATCTTGTGACATTTCTGTCTCCTTTAATATATTAAATACCAGCTAAACGCTTAATGTCGATTACATTATCATTATTTGAATCTTCATTAATTTTTGGCGCTGGTGTAGATTTTTTATCTCCAGTTACTTCAACTAAACCTTCAGAAAGAGTAGAACGTCCAACGGAGCGTTTTCCTTCTGCGAGTACAGCAGGGAGATATTTCTCGTAAGCGTTTTTGAGACGAGATGTCTGTACGCTTTCCAATAAGTCTTTCATTATAGAACGCTTTTCGGCATTTAGCGGTCCAAGTAATTCTTGTAATGTTGATGATCTTAGATTGCTTTCTTTAATCATCTTGACTTCTTGTCCTTTTGATTCTGCGATAGCTTTTGCTTTACGCACAACCTTAGTGGCTTGACTTAGTTGCTGATTTTTGTTTTCAACAACTCGATTTAATTCGCGAATCTCTGCATTGGTGTTTAAATGTGTAGCGCCATATTCACTAGCATATGCTTCAAATATTTTGCGACCAAAGCTATTTTCACGAGCAACTCGAATATCTTCATGGAGTTGCGATAGTTCTGTTTTCAAATGAGATGAAACAGATGCAGTGAGCTTCTTAGCTGATTCAGTGACAAACTTATTTTTAAGATTAGTAAGTTTGCCTTTTGCTTCACGCACTAAACGTATTTTAGTTTTTACTACGTCTTGCTTGTCTTGTGCAAATTCATTAATTTCTTCACTAAGGGCTTTTACAACAAATTTTTCTAATTTTTTGAATCCATTGTTGTGTGTCTGCCTATCTTTTCGTAGTTCACCAATTTCTTCAGCAAGTTTACTAACCATGAAATCATTAAACTTAGTGCTTGATTCTTTCATTTTAGTTTGAAACTTAACTCGATCTTCAGCTAGTGCAGTTTTTTCTTCTTGCAAGCTGACGATTTCTTCTGAGAGATTATCAGTAATCATTTTGTCAAGAGCTTCCACCATGTTTGTTTTATCGTGTTCGTATTTTTGAGCGAACTCTTCACGAATTTCACTTCTAACTTGCTCTTTTGCCTCGTTTAACTTAGCATCCCATGCTTCTGAGATTGCTTCCCGAGTTTCGTCTGTTATCACATCAGACTCGAGCAAAGAGTTAATAGCATCTAACATGTGCTTCTCCTTAAATTTTGAGATCATTTATGAGACGAGTGATTCCGTCTCGCAAATGCTTCTCTACTTTACTGCCTTTTCCAGCATCTTCGGCAATTTTTAAAAGTCTTTGACCACCGGTCATATTCATAAGTCCTTCATAAATTGCTTTAGGATATGCATTTGGTGCACTGGGTTGGGCAACAATGTCTACAGTGACTATTTCAAAATCACTGACGTGACCATTGCCAGGGTCAACGTTTCCGCTACCTCGGCTAGAAACACCTAGTTTAACTCCGCTTTCAAGCATTGTTTTAACTAGTGTTCCCATTGGTGTGGGTAAAATTTTCATTTTACCGTAACCGTTTGGACCGTCCATCCACATGCCTTCAATCATGTGACTGACTCGATCCAAATTAACTTTTAAATCATCAGGGTGATCCACTTCACCGAGAACACTATTTCCTGCACTAATTTGTTCGTTTAGTGTAGTTACAGCATTTTCAATTTCAGTAACTGGATAAACACGCTCATTAGCGTTTTTAACCCCACCTTGAATGCAGATACCCTTCATATAGAGATCTTTACCACCGTCTGATGCAGCTTCAATTATTATATTTGCTGCATCAAACGTTAAATTCTCTTTTAGATAGAGTTGTGGTTGAGCCATTCTGGATTATCCTTAGTCAATAACACTTTTAGTGTTAACACCTGATGCTTGAGCCAAGTCTGGTTTAGTTGCTGGTTTTACATCTGGTTTAGTTGTACCTTGCATGTCACCATACTTTGGTGTTGGTCGACCTTCTTTGCCTGAGTTACCATCATCAAAATCTACTGGGTGAGCAGCAGCACCTTTTGCGCCTGAGTTAGCGGCGTTTGGGCTTTTAGTATTTGTTCCTGCTGGTTCTTTGAGATCTGGCTTTGGTGCAGCTACTAAATCAACATTTTCGTTAAATGCTTCATAGCCTTCGGTTTCAAACTCTTCGTCGTCAACTTCAACATCTACGTCATCGTCATCGTCATTTACGTTGATTTCAATGTCGTCAACTTCAACTTCGTCTTCTGGCTCGTCCATCATTGCTTCGAATTCAGCCATTAGTTCGTCTAGTTTATCTTCTAAGTCAACTACACGGTCTTCTAATTCTTCTTCGCCTTCATCATCAATATCGATATCAATTTCTTCTTCGGCTTCATAAGCAAGTCCTTGCTCTTCTACCTCGATGTCATCAATAAGATCTGCTGCAGCATCTCCGCCTAGTTCTTCTTCAATGGCTTCATCAACACCTTCTTTTGAAATTTCACGATGCTCTTCGTCACGTTTGCCGAACTTGCCATATGAATCATCTCTACGTGCTTTCATAGATTGTTTTTTACCTGACTCTTTACCAGTTCGCATGCCTAATGACTCATCTTCTTCGTCATCATAGCCTTGTGCTTCATCAACACTTTCTTTTGAAATTTTACGATCTTCTTTGTCTCTTTTACCAAACTTGCCGTAAGAGTCATCTCTCCGTGCTTTCATGGATTGTTTTTTACCTGACTCTTTACCAGTCCGCATACCCAATGACTCATCTTCTTCGTCATCATAGCCTTGCTTTTTGGCTTCATCAAGATCGTCTTCACTTAGTTCTTCCTCACTCATGATATCTTCATAAATGGTTCGACTTTTCTCAATTACGATTTCGTGGAATAGCTCTTTTGCTTTGTCCTCTTCATCGTTAACAACATATTCAATAAGTTGTTCAAATTTATCTATCATTCTAAATTCCTCCAGTAATAGGCTCGTGTTTGATATTTACACCTAATCAGTAAATACAGGTATATTAATAGCATTTAATGGTGTTTTTTCCATTATTTGATATTTTTTTAAAAATAATTTATTTTTTAGGGAAAATTTTTAGACTTCAGCGGCAGCGGTGCCATATTGCTTCTGAACTAGTTGTTGACGTTCTTGAAATTCAATTCTTCTAATATCACTTAAATTTCTTAATTTATTGATATGTTTTAGTGTTAACTTAGTTTTACGCAATTCGCCTATAGCTGGCTGAGTATTATCTGCAGCAACATCTTGATATTGCTCAGGCATTTCTTCGTTGGTCTTTTGGTTAAAGAGTTCGTTTAAAATCATATTGTTATTTATGCAGGAGGCTCAGTAGTAACGTCTACATCAATATCCTCTCCGCCTCCTTCCTCACTTTCAGGGGCATCGAGTGACCCAAGCTCATCTCCAGTTTCTATATCAGACTGTAAGTTAGCAGGTGTTACACCAACACTTCTTAAATCAGAACCATTTACATCAGTGCTTTCAGCTTCACCTTTTTCTTCTTGCCAAAGCATTTCGTTTTCACGAATTTCGTCTTCAGTTAAACCAAGGTAGCGTTTCATTAGAAAACGCTTACTCATATATGGCACAGCTTCCATTTGATTATAAACACCAACTCGAGTTTGGTCTAATTCACTTTCACGATAACTTGCAAAGTTTTGTGGAGGATTAAATTTAATATCAAATAATCCAGCATCAATATTAAATCCTCTCCAACGCATAAACATTTTAAATTCTTCATTTAATTGTTTAATAATAAGACGTTGTAATCTTTCGCAATATTGATTAAAACGATATTCTTGTATAAGTGCAGTACCCACACGCCCATCTTGTATTGTTCTTTCACTGTCATCAGCACCGGTAGGCAAATAGCTGCTTGGGACTCTTAAGGCTCGTATCATTTTGTTATTAAAATATTTTAAATCATCAATTTCACCAAGATTAGCACCGCCAGGAAGAACTGTTACATCACTTCCTCTGCCGTCAGCAGTTTGAGGAAAGAAATAATCTTCATTAATAGATAATGGATTATAACTGCTATCCATTATGTTTTGACCGCCGTTACTTCCACCTGTATTACTAGGTATGCGTCTCTGGTGCACTTCATTTTTAACACGTTCAACAAATTGCATAGCCATATGACTCGGCATATTGCCTACATCAATTTTAAATACTCGTCTCTCTGGTGCACGACTAACTCGGTAAATTAAAACTGCATCTTCAAGCAGTTCTTTTTGTTTGAATACTTTAAATATAGTTTCAAGAACACTTTGTCCAAATGGCCAAAAATAATCTAAACCTTCAGTTAAACTTAAATGTACTATGTGTTTAGCATCAATAACTGCTTCGTTCATTGCAGCACTAAATCGGCTTTGTCCACTAACTCCACCACCGCCAACTTGTCCAGGAAGATTATAATCCATTCCACCAGAGCCACCAGATGCAGGGGTATTAGCGTTATAATCAGTTGTTGTTTTGGCAGCAATACTTAGATTTTCAAAGTTAGGATTAATATCTTTTACAATATATTGCTCTGGACGTTTGCCTTCACTTTCGTTTACAATTACTCTGCGTACTTTGGTCATGTCAACCCAAAATAATTTAAATGTTTCTGGATCTCGAATAAACACTTGATCGCCATATTTGATAGTGTTTCTAAAGATTTTAAATATACGTTGATCTAACTCGTTTAATTTAATCCATTGTCTTAGATTGTTTTTAATTAATTCAACTTCGTTATTTGTTGGATCTTCATTATAGTTAATTTGAAATATGCTACCAACACTTTTGTCGTCTTGAGTACTAAATTCGCTAAGGATGTCTAAGCAACCATTAATTTCACTATCGCTATCCATTTGTTCGTATTGATTGTATCTTTCAATACGATTTGGGTGTCCTGTATAAACTTCAGGTAGTCTACTAGCATAGTTACGATAAACTACTTCGGCATGAGAGCCTGACGTGTCATTGCCTCCCCACTGGCGATTATAACCAGGAAGACCGTTTTCTCCTTGACCACTAACTGGGCTTAATTGCCCGTCGTTGTTAACGACTTTAAAATATTTTTTCCATGCCATGTTAATACTACTTATGGTTAATTGACTGCTAATGCTTAATTATAACACACTACCAATTTGCTTGTCAAGCACTTTATGCTGCTGCCACAGCAACAGCTTGTTTAGCTGTACTGTTATTACTTCTAGTTAAATCTGCTATTTCTCTTAATGCACTTATCATTTCTGGATCAGTAGTTGTTGTATTTGATGCAATTGCGTCACTAAGTTTGTTGGTCATATTACTAATTGCAGATTGCAGTTCTGAATTTTGTGTTTCACTATTGGCTTTTAACTCTTCAACCATTGAAGCCAAACTACTTTGAACATCAGACAATACTGCGGTGTTTTCAATTAATCCAGCAAAATCAGGAAAAGCTGAATTCTCTGTGATATTATTACCTGTTTGTCCAAAACTATTGTTAATATTTACTGGAATCTTTTTCCCACCAGGAAGTGGAACAACTGCTTCGTCGCCATGCATGTTTACTGCATATCCACTCATTGGGCCTTTTACTACTCCACCATTTTGAGCTTGTGGTAAGAAACTTGCCATCGAGCCTGCTAATGATCCTACTTTGTTCAATCCTTCTGTGCCAGCAAAACTTTTTCCTGGTGTTAATTTTCGACCGGCTATTGTACTTGTTGCAAGTAAGTTTGCTTGATCTTGTGACATTGCACCGCCAGCATCGATTCCCATTTGTGAAGCAATAGCCGGAGCATTTGTTTTCATAAACCAGGCCGCAACTTGTGCAGCAACATCAGGTTGTGCTGCAAGATCAGGATTTTTTACCATTCGATCATCGCCAAAAATAGCGTCACTTGCAGATGCATAATTATTTTTACCAGTTAGTTGAATATAACCCCTACCTCTATAGTCAAATCCTTGTCCTTCGTTGCCCATTTTATGACCGTACATAAAGTCGCCAAGTGCTTTGGGATTTCGAACTAACTTTGCTAATTCTGCATCAGGAAGATCTCTAACTCGACCGCCAGCAGCAGTTTTATTACCACCAAATACTGATCTAATACGGTCAACACTACTATAACTCATACCTTCTTGAACAGGTTGTCCGCCACTCTCTTTCATTACATTTGCAAGACTTGCAGTAATCATTTGATTTTCAAACCCAGCATTTGAAAATGCTGAGGCTAGTTGTGTAAGATTTTGATCTGTTGACCCATCGCTTGCGGGCATGCCGGCAGTTTCACTAAGTGATCCAGCAGCTGGTCTTGGTGGAACATTTTGAGTAACAGCACTTGGTGCAGGTGGTGCAGGTGGTACAACAGCACTACTTTGATCGCTAGGAGGTACTACTGGTGCAGGTTGTGCTTTAAGTGATCCGTCTGGATTATGTGTCTTTCCGTACTGATCATCCCACTTACGTTTTGCATTTCTACCACTATGACCACTGGCTGTTGGACGAGGAACAACATTGTTAGTATTTGGCCCGGGTGCAGTTGCTGGTGCAGTTGATGTAGGAGCAGGACCTGCATTTGGTTGATCTTGCTCAAGAGGCACAACTGGTGCTTGTTGGGTGCCTGGCCGACTTGGTACATCTTCCGGAGATACTGGAATTGTAACTGGATTTTTGGGTGTTCCATCAGGATTATAATTTGACCCATATCTTGCATCCCATGATTGTTGTGCAATTCTTTGATTTCTTTTGGTGTGCCCACCAGTTGCAGTAACTTCGGGCCTAGGGCTAACATTGGAGCCACTGCCGCCTGGCCCAGGCAGGTTTTGTGCATTTAATTGAGCTGTAATATTAGGTAAATCAATTTCAAGTTCTTCACTGACATAATTTACAAATTCATTTAATGCACTTGTAAACATACCAACTGCTTTTGCAGCTTGTGGCATTACCTGGAAACCAAAATTGTTTAACTGTCGTCCCAACTGCTCCATATTACGCTGAGCTTCAACTACGCTATTTGTTAGATTGTCTGTGCCTGCAGTTTGAGCATCTTGGGCAACCTGGGCTCTTACACTACTGCCTTGAACTAATGCTCGGTTAAAGTCACTAATTTCAGCATACTTTACAAAAACATCTTGTCCATCACCTACTGCACTTGCAAAATCTCGTTGTCTAGCCTCTGCACCTTGTGTGGCATCTTGTAGTCTCTCAAGTGCTTGCCCGGTTGAAATTTGCCCAGTTTTAACTGCATCAACAATACCTACAATTGCACCACCACTACTGTTAAAACCTTTGATAGCCGCTTGGCTGTTGATAAATCCACTAGCAGTATCTCTAACTGCTTCTCCTAATTCAGGGCTGATAGCATTAACTTGTGATTGGAAATCTAATAATGCTTTGGCAGTAGTTTCTTGACCCCGAGCAATCATTTGATCAGTAGCAGCACGGAATCTACCTTCGCTTAGTGCTGAATCTTGTTGTGATATTATTTCTTCACGTTGCTTACCTGTTAATTTACTCAACAGATCTAACTCTTTAGCATAATCACTTGTCTGTAGAGTCAACTGTGCTTGTGTTTTTCGTTGCGATAACCCTAGTCTAGTTTGCTGTGTTAAAAATGCTGCCGCAGTTTCGCCAATTTGATTAGTGTTAAATCCAATTCGACGTAATTCGTCACCGGCTCTACTATCAACTATTTGACCTAAAAAACGTTCAAATTTAACTCGCCCGTCGCCAACAGTTAGGCCAAATCTAGCTAGTGCCATACTGTTGTTTTCGATAACTTTAGTGTATGCATTTAATTGCATGCCACTTTCAAGAAATCCTTTGTATACACCGGTCATCCCATCGTCTAACAACCCACCGGTATTAGCTAAACTGTTGAATGCATCACTAGCTTGCTGTAGTTGGTTAATGACAAATTTACTACCTTCAGCAACAAGTTTAATACTTGCACTAAGTGCACCACCTGCAAATGGAATTGCATCTGCAAGGTCAGCTAATCCACCAGCAACACTATCAATTAAAGGATTTAATGTTTCAAAGCTAGTATTGCCCTGAGCTAATTGATTTCCAAAACTTCCTAGCGATTTGCCAAAATCACCTAACCCTTTAAGTGCTATAGTACCTGCTGAAGCAAATCCTTTAAGTGCTAGTTGAGCACCAACACTTTCGCCTGCCATATCTTCAAGTTTATTATTGAACATACTAGTAGCGTTAAGTCCACGTAGATATTCATCTGCTAGTTCTGCAGCGCCATTTCTAACTTGTTTTTGACTGCGAAGTTCTGCAACTTTTTCTCTGTTTGCATCAGCACGTTGTTGACGGCGTCTGTTTTGATCTTCTCTATCTTTTGCATCTGCTGTTAGGCTTGCTCGACGAATACGCTCACGCTCGGCTGTATCTGCAGCAGTTTGTGTAGCTGTAAGTTTTTCACGTGCTTTCCTAGCTCGAGCACTTGCATCAGCTCCTTTGTCAACTTCTTTGACAAATTTATCAACATCTTTTTGTTTTTGGGAGTTACTCTTTGTGTTGCTAGCAATATTCGTAGACAACTTTGCTAATGCCATGATTAGCTTGTCGTTTCCACTTTGATCTGTTGCTGATCCAGTAGTTTGGCTAAGATTACGCAAACTAGGCGCTATATCACGCAACTGGTCAATAAGATCTTGTAATTCTTGTTCCATGGATTTTTGTCGCCTATAAATACATTGTTATTTACCTGCAAGGAAAAACTCGAAAATGAACCCATTACAGCAATATTTTAGGCAGCCGAGCATTTACATTTCGCTCCCCAGTAAGGGAGATTTTTATCCAGACACTGCACTGGAAAAAACTGACAATGGTGAATATCCTGTGTTGCCAATGACTACAATTGACGAAATTACATATCGCACACCAGATGCTATTTTTAATGGTAATGCTGTTGTGAGTGTAATTCAAAGTTGTTTGCCAAATATTAAAGATGCCTGGGCAATGCCAAGTATTGACATTGATACTGCATTAGTTGGTATAAGACTGGCAACTTACGGACATGAGCTAGACATTAATACCACTTGCACTTCCTGTGAAAACACTGATGAGTATACAATTGATCTACGAAATGTCTTAGAGAACATTAAACCAGGCGACTATACTAAACCTATTCAACTTGGCGAATTGGAAATTTACATAAAGCCAATGACATACAAAGATATGAACAATAATAGTTTAGCACAGTTTGAAGAACAAAAAGTTATTCAAATGTTACAAGGCACCGAAGAAATGGCCGATGAAGAAAAAATCCATAGGCTAGGTGATGCTCTTAAAAAAATTACACAAGTAACCACAACAGCTATTGCACAGAACATTAGTAAAGTTGTGCATTCAGGTGGTGAAGTTATAGATACTGCTCACATCAATGAATGGTTACAAAACAGTGATAAAAATACGTTTGAAAAAATTCGTCACTTTGTACTGTCTAACAAAGAAGGCAGTGAAATTAAACCTGTACAGATCACATGCGACGAGTGTGGACATGAATATGAACAACCTTTTACACTGGATATGTCCAATTTTTTCGCGGACGCCTCTTGATTCAAACCCCTGGTCAGGTAAGTGAGACTGTAGATAAAATGGAACAAGAGGCCGATTCAATTAGACACGAATCTCTTAAAATGACTTGGAACATGAGAGGTGGTGTAACATACTCTGAGATAATGAATATGAGTTTTAAAGAACGTGAGAGTATTAGCAAAGTTATTAAAGAAAATATTGAAATTACAAACAAAACAAAAATGAATCATATCTAATGAAAGAGAACATTAGAGAATGGATTAATAACTTTGTTAGTAAAAGTAATCCAGATTTAAATGGATTTGCGCCTTGTCCTTATGCATCAAAAGCATTAGCTGACAATAAAGTTGATATAATAGCTGGAACAACACCTGAAAGAGATGCACTATTATTAAAAAATGCCGATTTTAACAATCTTGATGTAAAAGTATTTGTTTACGATCCTAAAATTTTTAATCCAGATGATTTTAGCAATAGAATACAAATGATAAATCAGTCGTTGCATGATGAAGATTTATTAGTTCTTGACGATCATCCTAAAAGTGAAGAAATTATTAATGGCGTTAAAATGAATCAAGGTGAGTTTGCACTTATGTTTGTTCAAGTCTTGAGTAGATTAGATGATGCAGCTGAAAAACTTGCCAAAAGAGGTTATTATGACGGATGGCCAGAAGATTACCTCTGCGAATTATTTAAAGGACGCAAAGACCCAAGATTATGATATACGAGTACAGTAGAATAAATTTAAAACAAACCCACTATCGTCAAATGCCCAAAGATGAGTTTCAAGTTTTAACCAATTGGGATTATGGCGAATTAAATGACATATTCTTAAAATACTGTCGTTATAAAAAGTTCAGTAGTTTTATGCCAATATTCTACGAAGATTTAGCCAACAATACTGTATTAGGTTATTTTAATCGTGGAAAAATAGTTGCATTTAGTTGGATTATCGAATACCCAAGTCAATTAAGTATAACGGCAGAACAATTTGCTTGGGACTATGCTGATCCAAAATTAAGATTAGGAATACGTAGTTTAGAAAATGAATGTTCGTATTTTAAAAACCAAGGATACGAATACATGTACTTGCACGGTGCCGATGAGTACAAAAAAGATTTTGATGGATTTGAAATATTGGGACCAATATAATGGATGTATATACAATTTACGCTGATCACAGTGAAAAAACAAATGCACACGATTTTGTAAGACTTATGAAAAAATTTTTAGATCGAATGATTGAACTAAAACGTATGGAAACATATCGCATTACACGCATGAAACTGGGTTTTAGAAGTATGGATCTTCCAGAATTTAGAATTGACATGGAATTCAACAATCTGCAACAACTTGACGATGCTATGACCAGTGTAGTACGCAACGAAGAAAATATCGAAGGCGAACACGTTGGATTTAATCATTTAGTTGATGTTGAAACAATTCAACATTTTTTGTACAGAGATTTTCCTGATACACCATGAAAAGGGTGTTCCTAGCGAACGATACCCAGTTGTATCACAGCGGGTGTGCCCAAGTCATGACCGAGATACGCACCCAACTAACACATCATAAAATTGTTCAAACATGTCCCAGCATGTATAAAATACAGTTCGATAGCTGGGATAGCATAGATGTACTTGTAATCAACGGTGAAGGTACATTACACAACAATAGACCTAGTGCTACTGGCATACTTGATCTAGCACAACGAGCCCAACAACACAATATTCCGGTAATACTAATTAATACTGTTTGGCAAAATATGGATCAACACTGGCGTACAGTTACAGACAAATTATATTACTGGAGTGTTAGGGATCGGTTGTCACAGGAATATGCACAAGAAAAATTTGGCAGAAAACCTGACTTTTATCTAGACCTTAGTGTTGCTAATATACCCAGTAAAACACACACAACACCTATAAGTGTTGCCGTTGGCAACACTTTTGACGGGAAAGTTTATACTAGATTTGATAGTGTGCGGCATAGTATATTTGATCATAACTGGGATGATTTTGTTGGAATATTACGCAATACTGATATGTACGTCACTGGTAGATTCCACGAAATAATGGGTGCATGTGCTGCACAAACTCCATTCATAGGTATACACGGAAACAGTTGGAAAGTTCAAGGTTTAATATATTCAAGTGGAATACCAATACCTACATACGATACATTTGATTATACATATGCACAAACAACTACATTTTTTAAACATTATAGTAGTCATTTTAAAGATTTTTATAGTTGGTTTAATTCACAAACAGTATTAGATATTAATACTATCATCGATACTGTTTAAGACCTACTTCGTAGTTCTATTGATCTCATTTCATTCATCAATATTTTTAAACTTACAATGGTAAGTTTTTAGTTATTATCTAGATAATTTGCTCATACTTGCCCTGCTACGGGCAAGTAAATCTGAGACTATGTCATTATCTGAGTAGTATCGTCATCTTGTAACAAGGGATGTAAAACGCATGCGTTTCACGGGTGCGGTTGTGCTGTACACCCTACCCTAGCCTTGACTCACAACGGAACGCAATATATCCTTTACAAGCAAAATATATTAACGCTGTGGTTGCATCTTTTTCGCAGCGCCACAATCATTTAGGCCTTAAGTTGGTCCTATCCTTTGACACCCAAGAATCTGACGGCTACGAGCATTATCTCGGCAATCCTCAATGGGGATCGAGCAACCTCGATCAAACAGAGTCTATAAAAATCTTTTAAATATGCCTAGCCGAAGCTACTGTGCCTAGATGCTCTGAGAGCAACGTGATAAAAACTGTTTTTTATTTAACGTAAAAAAATCATCAAAGCCTGTGATGCGCCAAATTGAACCAGATTTATCAGTGTAATCCAAATGCCGTAATGTTTGAAAACTTTCATTGGGCAGTTGAAATGCCAGATACCTTCCTTTACGGTTAAACTTCATAAACAGTATATTGCAATCGCCTTCATCCGCAGCTTCCAACGTTTGCTCTAACCATCCTTCAAGTAAAGGCACTGGACTTTGTGTAAACAGTTGATGAAATGGAAATTCTGCATAATTTTTACATTCTACATTAAAGTATTTCCATTCATCTGGTGGAATAATATCACCCTTGTGGGCTCGTATTTGACCTTCAGTAAGTCTATCCCTACGATATGCATTTTTTCCACCAGTAAATGCACCACTGTCAGGAACTCTAGTAAAACTGTCTTCGTAAAGATCAGACAAAAAATTAGAACATTCACGCTCAAATCCTTTGCCTTTGTTTTTACTCTTACTACTCATTTACCATTCCAAACTGTGTTCTAAGTCAAGCAGTCTAGCTCGAGTGCATTTAGTTTCACACTCTAAACTATTAAACTTTTGAAATTCATTGTCCCAAAAGCTATCTTTTGTAATTTCATTGTATGTTCTTTTGTACAAGTTAAATTTTGTATCAGCAAGATTCATCCAATTTTTATTATGTTCGTATCTATTTGCAGTCCAACAACAAGGATAAAATTCTCCTCTACTATTTAAAAACACACCTTTTGTGCCAACAGCACATAATGCTGGATAGCTATTATGTTTATCTATCTTTTGTACCCTCGACAAATAAAGATTGCGTAAAACCGCCCCTGGACGTGGTCGTTTGGATAAATTAGTTGTGGATCGTTCAAATCTATGACTACTACTAATCAACGCAGGATTGGTTGGTTGTAATAAATCATTTTTGCCGTATGCATCTGGATAATGACTGCCAAACTTTGTACTCAATGTAAGTTGAAATAAATCAAAGTCAAGCTGTTGTGCTTTTTGTTTTTGTTGCTCAATTAGATTTTCGTTAAATCTAAAAGCAATACTTGCCCAAACAGTGTATGTGTCTGTGTTGTGCATGCGGAATACTTTTACACCTTGTATGATGCTATCCCAGTTACAGTTTACACGATATTTTTCATTTGTGGCTTGATCAATCCCATCTAAACTCCAATGTATTTCATCATGTTCGTTTAGGATTTCAGCTAGCTGTTGCCACCAGATTGCATTTTTATAACTACCGTTAGTGACAATAACTATACTAACTGTAGATTTTTGTTTTTTAATCCATTTACAAATTTCAATTAGATCACGGCAATATATTGGATCGCCATCGTTGCCGCAAAATGTAACACGCTGTAATTTGTTAATCCACAATTGCCCAAGTTGATTCTTAAAAAAATCTAAATCAAGCTGCTTGTGCAACAAACTATCTGGTACTTCAAGTCGAGGACAACGTGGACACCGTAGTGTGCATTTACTACTAGGTTCAATGTGCCAGTGTTCAAGTGCTAGCATTAAATTACATCAGCGTTTTGATAATTTGTAAATCCGTTCTCTTTAACAACTTTCATGACATTTTCAACTCTAGCAACTAATTCGTCTTTGTGTGATATTAACCAAATACTTTTGTTGCGAGTACGACTCATCTTTTTCAATATACCAATACTTGCTTCGACACCAACTGTATCCATTCCACTATCAATCATTTCATCAATGAACAAAATATTAATTGGATGATACAAGTTCTCCCAAACATCTCTAAATGCCCAGCTCATACTTAATATAAGCCTATTGCGTTCTCCTCTGCTTAAATTATCAAAATCTAATTCTCTTCCAAGTTCTGTAATTTCGACGTTTAAATCATTTTGAAATATAACTTGGTGCGGTAAGCCAATATCACTCAAGTAACTGGTTAATCTTTTGTTTAAAAATGCTAAATTTTGATCAATAATTCTCTTACGCACAAAACTATCTTTGTTGGTTAATAGTTTGTACAAAAAGTCTTGGTGATCCAACAATACATTTAATTGATTAATATTATCGTAATCAACTGCTTGCAATGCTTGACTTTGCATTTCGTCAATTTGTTCAGTGTATGGATCTTCTTCGTTGTCTTTATTAACTAATTGATTGGCTAAATTAGCTAAAGTATTTTTATGCTCATGTGCATCACTAACACTGTTGTAAAATGTAGTAGGTTTATTAGACAACTTACCAATTTTTGCAATAGTTTCAGTGTAATCTTGTAGTTGCCCAGCATTGTGTCCTAGTTGCCTAGCTGCTTCTTGCTTTTGTTCTTCTTTGCTTGTTAATATAGATTCTTGTTTGTCGTCATGCATTTCTTGTCCACATGCATAGCATTTGTGCTCAGTAAGTAATTTTATTTCTTCGTCTAATTTAACAATAATTTTTTCTTGTTTTTTATTGTCAGATTCAATATTTTGAATCCAGCGTTGTGCTTCGTCAATTTGTGCTTTATCGTTTGTCCAATCAACTAACTGATTGTGTGCTAATATTTCTTCTTCGATATTAACATGGTCAAGATCATTAATTGCATTTTGAAAACTAACACAATCTTCTTGCTGTTTTTTAAGCCATAATTTTTGTCGAGTTTTTAAACTATTAATTTGCTCTGTTATACGTATATTTGCTTCCTGGGTTGCTTTAATGCGTTGTTCTTCAGTGATAATGTTAGCTTTTGTAACACGCATTAGTTCTTTTATTTTTTCTGCACGTTCACTAAGCAATGTAATACCCAGTAGTTGTTCAATAATTGCACGTTGATCATTATTTCGTAGACTTAAAAACGCAGGGGTGTAAGTGTTTAGTGCCACAACATGTTTAAACATGTCATGACTCATATTTAAAATACGCTCAATTTCAGCCTGTGTTTCGCGTGAATCTCCTTGAGCATCATCAATATTGCTCTGTTCACCACCTACAAACACTTTTAAGAAGTTAGGCCGTCGTCCTCGTTCTATTCGGTATTCTTTACCATTTACTTCAAAGCTCAAACTAACAATCATATTTTTTGCATTAGTTCGATTAATAAGATTATCTTTTCGAATATTAGTTAACGCATTACCGTATAGTGCATAACTTATTGCATTTAGTATTGCAGTTTTCCCTACACCATTTCGAGCACCATCACTGCCTAAGTCAACATTTTCCCCTAAGACTAGTGTTAGATCATTACGATCAAGGTTTACTTGTTGTGTAACATTCCCAATACTAAGGAAGTTTTTAACTGTAATATTCTTAATCTTTATCATAAGTTCTCTTTTTACTTTGATTATCTTTGTTATAATAACATATTGCTGTGAGTTTCACAACCATTATTTGACAAGATATGCTAAATCTGGATAAATTGATACAAAATTAGTTTTGCGATATTGGTCTTTAATTTCTATTAATCGTTTAAATTCATCACGGTATTGTGTGCCGTCCCCACTAACTGTGTACTCGGCAATGCTTTTCCATTGTTGACTTAAATTTTCAGCACCAACTTCTTGACACCATATACTGTGTTCATGTAAAAGTTTAGATGTTTTTTGTCGATCACGGAGTATTCTTAAAGTTAAATGATTAGGACTAACCAATGCACTTACATGCCACTTGTTAAGATCAATGTGTTGTTCTCGTTGCCATTCAATTAAATTATGTACAGTTAGCACACTAACAGTACTAGCAATATGAAAATCCACATGTGGTACTTCGTTACGAAGTTTTTCCATATTTTCTAATACAACATTCCAGTTAGTTCCAAAACGACTATATTCAGCAGCTTCTCCTTGAGCATCTAAACTTGCCATAACTTGTATATTTGGAAAGTTTTTCCAAATATCTGTTATATTTCTTTTTTTAAAGTGTAATTGTGTAAAGTTAGTGTTGTATATAAGTTCTACATTGGTGTTTCCAACTGCAATTAAATGGTCTAATATTTGCCAATGCTCTAAACTCAACAACGGTTCTCCACCTGCAAAATAAAGTTTTTTTGCATGTGTTATGTGTTTGAGTAAATCTTTTACAGCCGTTTGTCTTTGTCGATGCAATAATCTTTCATTTGGTAAAGGTGTGCCCCATATTGCATTATCTTCTTGTGCTATACTGCTGCTAAAGTAGCTACTACACATGTGACATTTTAAATTGCAAGTATTGCTTAATCGAATATCAAAGTATACTAAATCATTGCCCTTGTAATCACGCCAGACGTTGTTTTGTATTAATCTTTCGCTGTTTAACCCTTGATCTTCTTGATAATAACACCTATTACACGCCGGATTTCTTCGATTGTTTAACATGTCGTCTTTTAACCGTCGAAATTGATTATTATTTTTGATATCTGTTACACTGTGAGTTTGTATGTTGCCAAATACTATCTCGTGGTCAGCTTGACAACAAGGTAATACATCGCCATTTGGTCCAACATATAAATGCAACCAAGGCAGAACACAGTAACTAGAATTATCCATTATAGATTTTGATATATCTCCAACAATAATTTTGACTGATAAGTTCCTCCGCCGTCAATTCTAGTCAGTTGATCAGTTACAATTTGATCAACGCTTTCAAACTTTAATTCACCAGTGTCTATTTCTTCTTCAAATTCCATTTGTTTTTTAATTAATGCAATGTCTCTACATTTGTATTCTTCAACAAATGTTTCTTTGATAAAACTTGCTTCTTCGTAACTAATATCAACATCAAGTAAAACCCGCACATACATGTTAGGATCCAGCAGTTCACCTGGACGTTCAACTAAGTTACTCAAATTGTATACTCGGTATTTGGGTTGATCAGGCCATGCTCGATACTGAGGTTGTTGACCCCAGTCTAGAATCATCATGCCACGTTCATCATCCCCGGCATCGGCAAAATTGTGAGGGAAACAGTTTCCCATATAGGTTATATTACCTTTAGTTTGTCGCATATGAAAGTGTCCACTAAACACACTGCCAAAATTATCAAAATGATTCAATTGTAATTCACCATGATCCGGCATCTCTACCATAGCGTTCATTTTAAAGTGTGGCAACTCAAAATGCCCCATTAAATATTCGCCTTTGAGTTTAGGGATTTTTTTATAATCGTCACTTACTAGCCAGGGTGCAAATACTACATCTCCTTCTGTGTGAAAATCATTTAAAATATGCACATTGTCTAAATGCTTTGCCCATTCAATACTACTAATATCTCTTCGATCTCTATAGTATAAATCATGATTTCCTGGAATAAAAAACACTCGATCAAATGTTTGACTGAGTAATTCTATTGACTCTAAGCTGTGCTGAAGTGTTTGCAAATTAATACTAGCCCTGTGATTATGCCAATCACCTAAAAACATAGCAGTATCGCATCCTTCTTTTTTGGCTTCGTTGCAAAACCATTTAATGAAATTACTACAATCAGTATTATGCTGTAAACTATTACTTTTTAATCCGTAATGCAAGTCTGTACACACTGCTGCTCTTTTAAATAAATTTGTCATTATAATACCTGTTTTGCATGATCCCAAACATGAGACCAAAGTTTATTAAATTTACTGGCGGTTCGATTGCGATCATATGCCGCAATATCTTCACAAAATTTACTATATGTTATTTTAACACATTTCTGTTTGTTTTGCAAGCCCAAAATTATATTATCTAATCCATCAATTGGGTATAAATGTGCATCTTCTCCAAAACGTTCACTGTGCCATTGCTTTATTTGTATCAATTGATCTAATGCTATTTGTTGCGTTTGTTCTGGCCAGTTAAAAACATCAACAGTTGGATTGTCTGCAATTTGCATCAAGCTAAATTTATTGACACCAAGATCATTATATTTTTTTATTATATGCAATAAATCAAATGCATTAAACATGCTGTACACCATTGTACTGCACACAGTTGTATTCCAAATTTGGCATATTTGCTTTAGGTTATTTGAAAACTCTGTCCATTTTGATCCACTTCGAACATACTCGTATTGTTCAAATGTGTTGTCACCACTTACATTCCAGATTATTTTTTCTTTTGGTCGATTAAGTATATCATTATAACAACGCAGTGTATCTAAATTGTAACTTAAATTGGTGATAATACTAACTTGACAGTTTGTAGGTAATTGTTTTAGTAACTCGTGATTTTGAGCCATTAGCATTGGCTCGCCGCCCACCATCATTATTTCATTTACTTCTGTACTTTTACTTATAATCCAATTCAATAGTTCATCTTGGTAATTGTTTTTTGCACTATCTCTTGGTTGTCCTAGTCTTTTTTGCCAAGTACTACTAAGCAACGGTCCGCAATATTGACATGCTAAGTTGCAACGATTGTTCCAACGTATGTCAATAAAATTTAACTTTAGTTCTTTATCATTAAACGGATAATGTTTTTGATAATGATGTCTTAGGCTAGCATGATTACTGCTTTTTTCTTGCTCCACACAAGCTATGCAATTTTTACCCGGTGTTCCATTTTTCATTTGTGTTTGTATGCGTTGGAGCTCATTACTATTGATAATCTCATCAATGGTATTGTTTTTTAAGTTACCTATTACTTCAGCGCCTGCACAACAGGTTTTAACATCACCGTTCTCTCGAACAGTGATGCCTTTCCACGGTGCACTACAATAAACTTTATTTTGCTGTACTAGAGGCAGCTGGTTTTTTAGCGTCAACGGTATCTGTTCCAGTTTCTGCAATCTTTTTATAATATTCTGCGTTTGTTCTTGTCCAGCTTGGATTCAACCCATTCATTTCTAGTATATCATCGCGTATGTTTTGATTACGTTTTTCAATATTTAATACTCGAGTAAATGAGTTAGTGATTGCTGCTGTATAATATGCAAACGGGTTAGAACTTTTCCCTTCGTCAAACTGTAATCCAATTTGGCTTAGTTGCAATAATGCTTGGCCACGCATTTCTTCGTTGTAAGTATACCCACGCCAGTTGCTTCGGGTTGCATATCTTTCACACAGTTTAATAAACATTAGTGCTAGTTTATTAGTCATAGCACCATGATCTTTACTAAAATATCCATTTTCCATACCGCCAAGCCAGTGGCTTTTGCCTACAATATACGGAACTTTGTGATCAGTAATGCGATAATGAAAGAACGGTGGAAAATTTACTCGCACATGATCTTTGTGTTTTTCGTATAATATGACACTAGGGTCTCTTGCACTTGTTTCTAGATCATTATTATCTTCTTCAACTTCAACTTCATCTAATATTTCGGCTAAGTCAATTGTTTTTGTTCGAGCTGTTGATTTTTTCTTTTTGGGTTTAGGATCAATTGGGATATGTTCAAATGTCATAACACGAAATACTAGATCAGTATTTGGAATTGTTTTTTCATCAACTGGTGTGCCGGTCTCTTTAGTAATACGTGCAGCCCGGTTTCGTCTTGCTTCTGCAATTGTTCGCATATTAATTTTACTCAAACCTAGTAAAACAATATCAAATTGATGATCGTGGTCACTGTCCACATAACTACAAAAAGTAGCTTTGCTTTTGTGTATTTCTTTGAGAATATCTCGATTATTTAAGTAATTAATTCTTTTAGGGCTTTTTGTCATAAAATGTTTATCTCCAATTTTATTAATTGTAACAGATAAAAAGCTGTGTGTCAACCTACAATCTTAATGTGCGCCTTTTTTAAAACCAATAAATACAATACAAGGATTAAACATAATGGCTGTAACACCGCAACAAATAAACGCACTCAACCAGTATTTATCAGAAGGAATACCCTTGGCGGATGCTCTTGTCAAGATGGATATTTCAAGATCAGACATAATATACGATGAAGATACAAATCAAGCAGTTGAGACCTTCAACATGATTCCTGGTACAAACAGTTCGGGTAATGATCAAGCTGAAATATTAGGGCAAGCAGAAAATGCACGCCAGCAAGCTAGTATAGGTCAAAATATATCTCAGTGGACCAATCAAGGAGATTGGAGAGTAAAAATACGCTTAGGTGGGCTTGCAAACTACTTGTACAAAGATCCTTTTATTTCTAACAGAGATTTATTATGGCCGGTTAAACAAACTGATGGTGTAATTTTTCCTTATACTCCACAAATTAGCACAACATACGGAGCAAACTATACAAATTACGATTTAACACACAGTAATTTTAGAGGATATTTTTATCAAAACAGTTACATTGATGAAGTATCAATTAGTGCAACATTTACAGCACAAGATACGCAAGAAGCTGATTATATGTTGGCGGTTATACATTTTTTTAGAAGTGCAAGTAAAATGTTTTATGGCCAAGATGCATTGCGTGGAGTTCCGCCACCCTTGCTTTACTTGAGTGGATTTGGGGAATTTCAATTCAACGATCATCCTTGTTTGCTGCGTACTTTTAGTTACGATCTACCCGACAGTGTTGACTATATCAAAGCCCGAACTCGAAATGTTAACAATAATAGTTCAATCCCAGCCGCTAATCAAAGGACACTTAGTACTGTAAGTGCATCAACTATGAGCACTAATCGGTTGTTAAGCAGTGGATTACAGTTTGGTGCAGACAGTAGTAGTAATATTGGAAGTTTTTTCTCAGGGTATGATAGTACACCCACTTATGTACCCACTGAGTTAAAAGTCCAATTGGGTCTATTACCCACACAAACACGTGAACAAATTAGTACAGAATTTAGTCTTACAGAATATGCTAGAGGTACACTAGTAAAAAGAGGATTTTGGTAATGCCTACTGTAGCAAGATATAACAATAATAGTCCGTATTTTTTAACTAAAGATACTCAATTTTTCTTGGATAATATGGTGAATAGACCAATACCTAAAGTTTCAGATGACAAAGTTTTTATTATTAATCAAACATATGAATATAGACCAGATCTATTGGCACATGACTTATACAACCAAGGATCATTATGGTGGGTATTTTATCAACGTAACCCTAACGCACTTACTTCTCCACCATGGGATTTTAAAGTAGGTACTCGATTGTATCTACCAAAAATGCAAACATTGAGCACAGCATTAGGAATTTAAATGTCAATTGTAAACAGCGCCGCAGATATTACTGCACAGATAAATGAAAGTAATGCTAGTGGTGCGGTTGCACCAACTACACTTGTAGGCAGAGTTGACCCACAGGAGTTTGATGGGGTTGATCTAACAGGAGCTGGCGCAGCAAATGCTCCAGTAACAAATGCTATACAATTTGTTCCAAACTCAGACACAGGAACTGATGCTGAAACAATTACAGTAGCTGAATCACAATACGATATGCGATCTAATATTTTAACTGACGAACAAATAGATGCAATGAACTCTGACCGAATAAACACTATAAATGGTACATCGGTTATAACTGATGTTGACTCTGCTATAGGACCAACTGTTGGGACCTACGCAAACGACGATAATTTTGTTGAGCAAGACAATAGTGCATTTAATGGACAAACTTTTGGTACAACTAGTACACAATACATTTCAAATCAAACTGCATCTTTTGTTAGAGAACAGGCTAATATCTTAGATAGATTTGCAAGTTATAGTTATACTATCAGCATTTATATATTAAGCCCAGCTGATTTACAAAATTTAGTAGTAAACAGATCTAGGCAACTTCCTAGCAGTCAATTATTATTTCAAAGTGCCGGCGCTCCAAATCAACAAACAGCTGATCTAAATTTAGATCCAGGCAGAAATCAATTTTTTCCTTTGGATTACTATATTGATAATGTTGAAGTGCAATCATTGTGTCCTGGTAAAGGTACTGCAGGAGCACACAATGTAACAAAACTAAAATTTAATGTTACTGAAAACAATGGTATTACACTATTAGACAATTTATATAAAGCCACTCAAAATTATATAACGTTTGGTAATACTGATCAAAATTACAGTAGCCAAAACTTTTTAATGGTTATACGTTGGTACGGATATGATAAAAATGGTATAATCATGCCAGCTTATAATCCGTTTTCAACTGACACTCAAGCTATAGCTGAAAAATTTATTCCTTTCCAGTTTACAAGAATTAATTTTAGAATTGCAAACAAATTAATTGAATACACATGCGAAGCAGTTGCACCTCAGAATAATATTGCAAGTGGAACAGGTAGAGGAACTATTCCTGCTAACATTGAATTACAAGGAAGAACATTAAATGACGTAGTTAATGGTAACAGTGGTGGTGGAGCAACAAATGCATTTACAAATGTCAATGATGCAGACAGAGGATCAATTGCTACGCAAGGTGAACCAGCCGCACCAGCCGCTGGTCAAATTAGTCAAGTAAACGGACTAATGGCCGCACTTAACGAGTACCAACAACAGTTAGTATCAGATGGCACATATGGTGTTGCAGACCAATACGATCTTATTTTTAGCCATCCTGAATTAGAAGCTGCATTAATGAAACCACCTGGGGAAACAGTTCGCCAAACTACACCAATGGTGGATGCTACAACCGGACAACAGCAAATTGATCCCACTAGACAAAATCTTGATCCGTTAACAAAAACAGTAAGTGCGACAGCAGGTAAAAGTATAATTAAATTTTTAGATGAAATAGTGCGCCAAAGCACTTATATATACAATCAACAAACTCGTATTATTGGACGGGACGGTACTGAAAAAATACAAAACACTGGACAAAAAAACGTGGCTTGGTATAGAATTGGTATGCAAGCTGTGCCTATTGCGTACGACCCCAAACGAAACGATTATGCTTATCGAATAACATATGAAATTGCACCATATGGTGTAAACAATATGGTGAGTGATTATTTTCCTGCAGGGCAATATCGAGGAAGCCACAAAAACTACAAATACTGGTTCACTGGCGAAAACACGGCTGTATTAAAATACGAACAAGATTTTAACTATCTTTATTTTTTAACAATCAATGGGTCTAATCTAAGTGCAACCACAGGCACAAGCAATTACAGAGAAATTCAAAAAAGATTATATCAACGTAACAGTGCTCAGAGCTCACAAGGAGTACCTGGGGATCAAAACGAACCTGGCGCTAATGCTGCTGACTTTTTGTATTCGCCAGCTGACCAAGCCAAAGTTGAATTAGAAATTATTGGAGATCCAGCCTGGATAGGGCAAGGAGAACTGTGGAGTGGTTTGCGTAGTAATAGCAATGCAAACCCTGGAGAATTTTTTGATGGGTTTTTGCCAGATGGTACTATTAACTATGATGCTAGAGAAGCATTGTTTGAAATTAATTTTAAAAAACCCAGCGACTATAATATAAGAAACGGATTGCTTGCTGTTGATCCAAGTATTGATTCAATGCAAACATATGTGTACAAAGCATACGAAATTGTTAGCCATTTCAAAAGAGGACAATTTACACAAGACCTTAAAGGCGTGTTGTTGGTATTTCCAACTGTTGAAGAATTTGATTACCTTAAAGAATACAATACACTAATGGACAATGGAGGTATTGATACTGTACCCAACGATGACGATACCCTTAGGGGAGCAGACGAAACAGTATTTGGCGTAGCAGTTGACAACTTTACAGAAGCGTTTACTGGTACTGGTGTAAGTACATTTACACAACAATCTCCTGGTAGTGCAAGAGCAATTGGACAAAGAGGGTTTAACCAAGCTGGTGATGAATTCAATGCACTTGATGCTATTGCAGAAAATAATCAAATTTTGGGACTAAATCCCGATGGTTCAACTAACTTTGGCACTAATTCCAATGTTCCTCAAGTTATTACTAATGATGATGCAACAGATGGGTAATCTTTAAATGGTAGATAATGTTCAGAAAACTGGCGGGGCACCTAAATCATATAAATTTGATCGCGGTGGTGCCATTACAGAATTTGGCCCGTTTATTGGAGTCATTAAAAACAATGTTGATCCATCGCTTAGTGGACGAGTACAAGTTTACATTGAGCAATTTAGTGGTGAAAACGAAGAAGATAAAAGTCTTTGGAGAACTGTGAGTTATGTACCACCATTTTATGGAACAACACCTGTAAACAACAACTCAGGCAGCCAAGGTGACGGGAACTATCGAGGCAATCCTCAAAGTTATGGTTTTTGGTTTACCCCGCCTGATCTAGGCACCAGGGTAATTTGTTTTTTCGTAGCAGGCGACCCTAATCAAGGTTACTATGTAGGATGTGTACCTGAACCAGGTGTTACACATATGTTACCAGCGATTGGTGCTAGTGATGCATTTACTTCTGGAACCTCTGCTGAACAATCTGCAATTGCAGGAGCAGGAGCAACACAGGTCCCAGTTGTAGAAATAAACAGCGAAAATGAGGAACTATACGAAGATCCTAAATTTTCTACTCAGCCCAAACCTATACATGGATATCAGTTTGCTACTTTTGCAGCCCAAGGATTGTTAGGAGACACAACTCGTGGACCAATTACAAGTACAGCACAGCGTGAAAGCCCTAGTCGTGTATTTGGTATGAGTACACCAGGCAGACCTGTTTATCAAGGTGGCATAACTGATGATCAAATACGTGAGCAAGTTGATTCAGACACATTAAGTCGAGAAGATTTAAAAATAGAAGGACGAAGAGGTGGCCACACTATACTAATGGACGATGGCGATTTAAGTGGTAATGATAACTTAATTCGTATCAGAACCAGTAAAGGTCACCAAATTACAATGAGTGATGACCAAGACTGTTTTTATATAACACATGCAAATGGTAAGTCTTGGATTGAATTTGGTAGTGAAGGCACCCTGGACGTCTTTAGTACAAACAGTGTAAATGTTAGGACAGAAGGTACTATTAACTTACATGCTGATGCAGACATTAACATTAATGCAGGCGAAAACATCAATATGTATAGTGGCAATGTTAATGTTACTGGTACTGAAGGTACTAACTTAATGAGTTCAAAATACATTAGTATGGCCACCCAAGGACAAGTTGATATCACTGGTGGTGACATGATACTTATGGCAAGCAAATATGGAGGTTGGTCAACATCAACTCTAGCTCTTAAAGGCAAGCCTATATTACTAAACACTGGTCCAGTAAAATCTCCTAAAGCTGCCGGTGCATTGCGTACTTTTCAATTTGAAAACGTTACACTCAATGGTACCGCAGGTTGGCAGGCAGGTGGCACCCCAATAACAAGTATTGTTACCCGAGCACCTACACATGAACCCTATGCACAACACAACAAAGGTGTTGAGATTGTACCAGCCACAGCAAGTCCTCAACCCGGAACTCAACCAACAAACAGTCAACTCTCATCAGCTTTATCTCAAGGTAGAGCAACAAATCCAACTGTTAACAATCCAGTAAGTGTAGCTAATGTTTTAAATCAACCACAAGTTACACAATCAATTGCTGGACTTGTACCTAGTCAAGTTACAGGATTGTTGGCTGATACTGCACAGCAAGTTAGCCAAGTTTCTAATGTTGCAACTGGTGGAAAAGGCATTGGTACTTACGGATTAACAAGTACACAGTTAGAATCAAGTGGTTATCTAAAACCTGGAACAACACAGTATGCACAAAATCTTCCTGTAACTGTAACTACTGCCGATGAAAGTGAAGCCCAGCAACTAAGACAAACTGGTGTTGATATAACTGCTGAAATTGTTGCTAAGGGAAGATTAGTAAACCAGGTGTTACGTTCTCCACAAGTTTGGACCGGTCTTAATAAAGTTGAAGATTTAAACACACTACTGAATAATCCAATATTACAAGGAAATGTTCAGCAAAACGTATTACAAAATAGCTTTAGAGCTTTAAACAGTGTTGGATTAATAACTGGTAACGAAAAAATAACAGATATTGCTAGTATGTTACAGGGTGTAAACCAATTTGGTATACAAGACATGACATCATTTGCATTGGGCATACTACCAGGCGGCCTCGGTGGCAAGATTAATAAAGCAATTGCTCAAGCAGATTATGCTATGAATTTAGTAGACACTGGGCTTGCTTCATTCCAAGCACTCAGTGCAGGTAATATAGCCGGGCTTGGTAGTCTAGTTAACAGTGTCAGCGGCCTGGCTGGATTGTTTGGTGGAAGTAGTGGACGTAAAATAGCACAAAAACTAAATTCACCAGCAATTAACACTTTCATTTTTGCTGCTGAACAAGCTGTTACTGTAGCTTCTATACTAAGCGATGGAAAAATAACACCACCAAACTATTCTCCTATACAAAGAAATGCTGTTAGCTTAGGTAGGTTTACAGCTGACTTCACTGCATTTAGACAACAACTATTTGAATTGCGTAGTGGTCTCATACAACTTACTGGAAGTTTGCAAGGCACTAATAATAATATCTTGTCACAATTTGGCATTATTGGCGCTGGTAGGCGTACAGGAACAACTCAAGTGAGTATTATTGCTAGTAAGAATGAGATATTACAAAGGCAACTAGCAACAACTGGATCAACTGAAGCAAGTTTGCTAGCCCAACTTAATAATTTTACTCCAGCTCAAATTGGAACTGTAAACTCTGTTCTAAATGACATCAATACAATAAATCGAGTCAATACAAATATTAATAATAGTATTGCATTAGGACTTACTGACTTAATACAAATAGCATGATCCTAACCATAAATACAGTATGGCCACATTTATCGGATATAACACACAAGGAAACCCCAGAGCAGTTACACTAACTGACTTTGCATTAGTTAAGCAAGATCTCTTAAACAGCTTGAATGTTGTTCAGGGAGAATTACCAGGGCGACCTGAATATGGCAGTGCATTACAAGCATTGCTTTTTGAAAATCTCAATAACGAAACTATAAATCAAATTCGAGACGAACTCGAAAGAGTTATGGCTATGGATCCTAGGATTCAAGTTGATGATATTCAAATATATAGCAAAGAAAATGGATTATTAGTTGAATTGTTGATCAATGTAGTAAACAGTAATGCACAAGAGATGTTGCGGTTGTTTTTAAATCAAGATTCAAGAAGTGCAGAGATTATATAATGTACGCACTTTATTTTTAAAATAAATATGTAGAAGCGAGAAAGCAATGGCCAAGACAACTAGACAAACTGCAATATTTGGTGTAGAAGATTGGAAGCGACTCTATCAAACATTTAGAGAAGCTGACTTCCAGAGCTATGACTTTGAAACTCTGCGTAAAAGTTTTATTGATTATCTTAGAAATTACTATCCAGAAACGTTTAACGACTTTGTTGAAAGTAGTGAATATATTGCAATGCTTGATGTTATTGCGTTTATGGGACAGAGTTTAGCTTTTAGAAACGATCTAAATGCAAGAGAAAACTTTTTAGATACAGCTGAACGCAGAGACAGTGTTGTAAGATTAGCCAATTTAGTAAGCTACACACCCAAAAGAAACAGTCCGGGTAGTGGATTTTTAAAAGTTAACAGCATCAATACCACTGAAAACATAACAGACTTTAATGGAATACAATTAGCTAATTTAACTATTAACTGGAACGATCCTAGTAATACTGACTGGTTTGAGCAATTTACACTCATATTAAATAGTGCATTAGTAAGTAGCCAAAAATATGGAAGACCTGCTAACACACAAACTATTTTAGGTATTGCTACAGACGAATATACAATCAACATGCCTACTGGGTTTTTGCCTGTTGTTCCTTACAGCAAAGTAGTAGATGGTACTAACATGGCATTTGAAGCTGTTAGTGCAACTAGTCTCGGTGAAACATATGTGTATGAGCCTGCTCCTAGACCAGACGGTGCAATGAATGTATTATATCGTAACGATCAAAAAGGGTTTGGCAGCCAAGATACTGGATTTTTCTTTTTGTTTAAACAAGGTGTATTGCAAGATCAAAACTTTAACATTGCTGAAAATGTACCCAATCGAACTGTTAATATTAATATTGAGGGTGTAAATCAAAACGATCATTGGCTTTACCAAATTGATAGCAATAATGCTATTAAAACTCAATGGGAGTTTGTTGAAAATATATTTGCTGGCGCAGTAGAACAAACAGCACCAGATCAACGACAGCTATATAGTATCACAAGTAGATCAAACGATCAAATCACACTAACATTTGGCGATGGTGTGTTTAGTGAAATACCGGTAGGTCAATTTAGAACTTATGTCCGAGCTAGTAATGGGTTAGAGTACATTATTAACGAAGAAGAAATGCAAAGTGTTGTTATTAGCCTTCAGTATGTAAGTCGTATTGGCAGAACAGAAACAATTAAATTTACATGTGGCATTACAACACCAATAACCAATTCTGAAAATAGAGAAACAATTAATGAAATAAAACAACGGGCACCTGCACGTTTTTACACACAGAATCGAATGGTAAATGGGGAAGATTATAATAACTTTCCGTTTACAACGTTTAATAGTATTATCAAAAGCAAAGCTATTGCTCGTAGTAGCATTGGTTCCAGTCGGTATATTGATTTAGGAGATGTTACTAGCAAATATAGTAGTACTAATATTTTTGCAAGTGACGGAATGCTGTACAGAGAAAACAATCTTCCAAGTTTTAACTTTGAATGGATTACTCGTAACGATATTAATGATGTAATAACTGGATCAGTTGAACCGTTAACAGCCGCTCGTGGTATGTTACAGTTTTATTATGCAAACTTTGCACGACCTAATCTCACAAGTTTGAATGCAGGTTGGCAACAAAGCACAACATTAACAAATCAAACCAGTGGTTATTTTTATCAAGGAACCAATGCATCACCATTACCAATTGGAGAGTATGCAAACAACAATGCACAATACATTGAACGCAACAGTTTGGTTAAGTTTGTTCCAACAACTGGATTCTACTTTGACGAAAACAATAGGTTAATAGCTGGCACACCAACAGCAGCAAGTGATAAAATGGAAATATGGGCAACTGTACTTTCTGTAGAACTTGATGGGACTGCACAAGGAGTAGGTAATTTACCCAACGGCAATGGTCCAGTTGTGTTGAACAATTTTGTTCCCACTGGTGCACTTGCAAGTTTGGTTATTCCAAGATTTATAAATGATCTTCCAACTACACTTGAATCCAGTATGATTACACAAATTGAATTGTACAGAGATTTTGGAATTGGATATAACAATTTAACAAACACTTGGTACATTATTACAAGTACTAATCTAAGTGCTAGTAATACATTTAGTTTAACTAATGCACAAGATGCTACTGGCATGAATTTAGATGCAAGTTGGTTAGTTAAATTTACAACTGATGGCAGCACCTATACTGTAACAAGTAGAAGTTTAGATTATAAATTTGCAAGTGTTACACAAACAAGATTTACATTTGATGGTGATGGAAAAGTATACGACAGTAAAACTGGAAGTGTCATAAGTGACTTTAATCGAGTACTAAAAACAAATAGCAAACCTGATACTAATACTTCATTCCCAGGTGATATTACTATGGATATCATTGGACAAACAGTTGAAAGTGACGGATACAAAAATGATTACGAAGTGACCGTTAGTTTCACAGACAGTGATGCTGACGGGGTTGCCGACAATCCAGATTTCTTTGATGAAATAGTTGCTCCTAGTGTAAATGCTTCACAAAAATTAGTATTTTTCCAACTTACTATGGACTTTGATAATCTTGAAAGATATTTGCCATGTGTTGCAGGAACAATTAATACTACATATGCAACATTGGCAGCTATTGAGTTAGTTAAAAATGAATTTGCAGATGGACAATTGTTTTATGCAACTTCTGAATACAAGTTTTACAAGTTATCAATAACCACAGCAAATGGTATAAGCACTCGAACTATAGTTGAACAAGTAGGATATCTTGCTAAAACAGGTAGAGGATCATTAGCATTTCAGTATAGACACAATTCACCTTTAACTAATGTAATAGATCCTGGTATTACAAATATTATTGATGTTTACCTTGTAACACAAGGATACTACACATCATATCAAAACTATATTACAGACACAACTGGAACAGTAAAAGCACCACAACAACCAACAATTGATGACTTGACCGTTGCGTATAGCACACTTGACAATTATAAAATGGTCAGTGATAACATGATATTAAATAGTGTTACATTTAAACCATTATTTGGAGCAAAAAGTTCTGCAAATCTGAGAGCTAGAATTAAAGTAGTTAAAGCACTCAACACCAATGCAAGCAACAGTGAAATTAAAACAAGTGTAGTACGAGAAATTAATAATTTCTTTACAATTGACAAATGGGACTTTGGCGATACTTTTTATTTTAGTGAACTAAGTGCATATTTACATAGACAATTAGGAACTATCATTAGTTCAGTAGTACTAGTTCCATTAGATACAACAAAGAGCTTTGGAGACTTATACGAGGTACGCTCACAACCAAATGAAATTTTTGTAAGTTCAGCAGTTGTTAGTGATATTGAGGTAATTGGGGCACTAACCCAAACAAACATTAACAGTGCATCTAGTGTAACTGGTTTGTATAATAATTAAAATGTGATTGACTGAATAATGAAAAAACAGAGTACAACTAACTTATTACCTGAGGTCTACAAAACAAAACTCAATCGACAGTTTTTAGCTGCCACTGTAGACCAGTTGACTGCTGAACCTGAATTTGAAAAAAGTCAAGGGTATGTAGGGCGTAAAGTTGGACCAGGAGTAAATCCGTCACAAGGTTACATACAAGAACCCACAGCCGACCGCAGCAACTATCAGTTTGAACCAGGTGTTGCTATGCTAAAGCCTGATACAACTGATGTTGATGATATAATTACATATCCAGGCTTTGTTGACAGCATAGAACTTGAAGGCGGAGATGTTACCAAACAAGATCGCTTGTGGAATAATGAATTTTATAGTTGGGATCCATTTGTTGACTTTGATAAATTTAGTAATTACAGCCAATACTATTGGCTACCTACCGGACCTGACAGTGTAAGTGTAAGCAGTACTGATGTATTAACAGCAGCAGACTATACAGTTACACGCAATGCTACAAATTATACATTTAGTACAGTACCGGGTACTAACCCTATACTAACATTAGTAAGAGGTGGTACTTATAATTTTGAAGTAACCCAAAATGGTAATGGGTTTTTTATACAAACCAATCCAGGCACAACAGGTGTTATCCCTAGCACTCCTAACATTAGTAGCAGAGACGTACTAGGTGTAACCAACAATGGAAGTCAAAACGGTACTGTTAGTTTTAATGTACCGTTAACAAATGCACAAGATTTTTTCTATAACTTAAATCAAATTGATCCAGTAGATTTAGCAACTGATACAATAAAATTTAATCAACTTAACAATGTGTATGTTGAAGATTTTTTAAATGCAAATCCTAATGGCATTGATGGAATAACAGACCTCGACGGACGCACAGTTGTTTTTACAAACACAATTGAGGATACTGTTCAAGGCGGCTGGCAAATAACAACACGATTTGATAGCATTACCTCAAATGGTAGTGGTGCTTTTGACACACAAGAATTTGATCAAGTTACAGACATAATAACCAAAGCCGAAAGGTATAGTGTGTGGCAAGTTAACTATCGCACAGACACTGACGGACGCAGCTTTATGGTTTTAGAAAGTATCCGTAGTGTTGATGAAGATGACAAATTTTTAATTACATTTGGCACAGTTAATAGTAGTAGAACATATTATAAAAATTCAAATCTACAACTTGAACAACAGCCTTTGCTTACCGCCGTGCTTGGGACACTATACTATCAAGACAGTGAAAATGCAGCATTGTTTGGTGAGATACGTCTTGTTAATGCAGACGAAGCAGTATCAATTGATGTAAACGATATTATTGGAGCACAAAATTATACCAGCCCCAACGGCGTTGCGTTTACCAATGGACTAAAAGTACAATTTAGAGGAACAACAGTTCCTGCAAGTTATAGCAATGTAGAATATTATGTTGAAGGCGTGGGCTCAGGACCTGGTCTTGATAACCGTGTAGGGTTTGTTGATGGACAAGCCTACTACGGCCCTAGTCATACGCACATGGGACAATTGATGACTGGTGCATCTCACACTGTGGACACATTTCACCAAAACATATATACAACAGTTCAAGACAGTGTTGCTAATATGGGAGCAGGCGGGCCTGCTGACGCTATTAAAGCAGGGATAGCAATACCAGAACAACTTGACGGTAATGGAATTGTATTAATCCCGGTTACTGATTTTGTTACCCCTGAGAAATATACAACTAGTAAATTAATTCCATTTGACAGTACAGGGTATGATGCAGAAAGTTTTGACAGTAGTCTTAATGCTCCAACTGTACAAGATTATATAACAATCAATAGAGCAAGTCAAGCTAAAAATAGCTGGAGCCGTAGTAATCGCTGGTTTCACATTGATGTAATCAATGCAACTGCTACTTATAATAAAACAACTGCGTTAGTTGATCAAGATGATCGAGCTAAACGTCCTATACTTGAATTTCGGGCTGATTTAAAATTATTCAACAGTGGAACACAAGCACAAACACCGGTTAATGTTATTGATTTTACAGAGACTGATGCATTATCAAATGTAAATGGCCAGACCGGTTACGGCAGTGATGGTTATGAATATGTGCAAGGTAGTCTTGTTATATTTGCAGCTGATATAGATCCACAAGTTAGAAACAAAATTTATACTGTAAACTTTGTAGATTTTGATAACATTGGAACTAATGTTATCAACTTGGTACCACTAGCAGGCGGCACAGTATTAGCCAATCAGCAAGTATTAAACATCAATGGTGTAAATCAACAAGGCTTAACTTACAGCTTTAATGGCACTAGTTGGAGTTTAACACAAGCAAAAACTAAAGTCAACCAACCACCACTCTATGATGTATTTGATATCAACGGTATCTCTTATGGTGACACAACAACTTATAGCGGATCAACGTTTACTGGTAATCAGTTATTTGGATACAAGGACTCAGGCACAACTACATTAGACAACGAGCTTGGCATTAGTTTAACATATCAGACTATTAATAATATTGGTGATATTGTATTTGAAAATTTCTTTTATACTAAAAACTTTGTATATGTTAGCGATCGAACAAGTATAACAACCAACGTTGGTACTGGTTTTGTGCATCAATATGTGGACAGAGTGAGCTATGCAGATTGCATTGGTTGGCAAACAGCAATACAAGACAGTCGTCAAAGGCAGATTTTTAATTTTATATACGATAATACCAATCCTACCTTGATATTAGATGTTCCGGCTGACACTACTACACTTGTTAATCCAATAAAAGTGTTTATTGACGGCAACTATACTAACAACAGTAATTTCACTTATGCTATATCAGGACAAAACACAACCATTACACTGAGTAGTAGTGTTGTGCCAAAAGACGGCATTCCAGTTGAAGTGCAAGTGTTGAGTAACTCGGCTAGTAGCGTGGGTTACTATGAAGTTCCGAGTAATCTAGAAAGCAATCCAATTAATGTAAACAGCGACACATTTACACTTGGAAGTGTTAGAGGCCATTATGATAGTATTGCACAAAACATACCTGACCTAACTGGAAAAATAAATGGACAAAATAATACTCGCGATTTAGGAAATATAAGTCGTTACGGTGATATGATTATACAAAGTAGTGCACCGCTTACATTAGGTGGAGTGTTCTTGCGAGACACAAACTACGAAGTATATGATAGTATATTGTACAATTCACAAGAATACGAAAAGTACAAAGCTGCTCTTATGGATCAAGCCGGCAAAGGTGATTATCTTAATAATACAGCCACCCAAATACTTGATTTAAGCATTGATGAAATAACACTAGGTAAAAATTCAAACACTAGTTTTTACTGGAGTGATATGTTGCCTAATGGTAGCAACTATACTGAAATTACATATACAGTAAACAGCACAAGCACAACTGTTTATGATACAAATGTTATATATAATTTTACTTCTAGTAATTTTGCAGGGTTGTTGATTTACTTAAACGGAACAATACTTGTAAAAGATACAGATTACACTGTTCCTGCTAATACAGCAACTATTAATATAAGCAAAGCAACAGTAGTTGGTGATGTTATTACTATTAGAGAATACACCAGTACAGCTGGTAGCTACGTTCCTAATACTCCAACTAAAATGGGAATGTATCCTGCATATGTACCTAGTAAATATGTTGATTCAACATACTTAACACCACAAACTGTTATCCGTGGACACGACGGTAGTATTACAATTGCATATGGGGATATACGTGATGATGTATTGCTTGAATTTGAAACTAGGATTTATAACAATATTAAAGTTACAGGTACTATCCCTATAGTTGCAGCTGACGTTATTCCAGGTGAATTTAGAACAACAGATTACACAGCTACAGAAATAAATCAAATACTATCTCCAGATTTTTTAGGTTGGACAGGAACCAACAAGATAGAATATCAGTTACAACAATATGATCAAACTAATCCCTTCACATGGAACTATAGTGGAAGCAGTAACAAACTTGATGGTAGTGCATTGCTTGGCGCATGGCGCGGAATTTATTTAAATTTTTATGACACTATTACTCCACATACAACTCCTTGGGAAATGTTAGGATTAAGTAAAAAACCAACTTGGTGGGAATCAGAGTATGGCCCTGCACCTTACACTAGTGGAAACTTAGTGCTTTGGCAAAATTTAGAATTAGGTTACATTGCTGATCCAGCTAATCCAAGATACGATACTCGTTACACAAGATTAGGACTCACTGATGCTATTCCAGTAGACAGCGAAGGAAATTTGCTTGCACCAAACGAAAGTGTTATGGGTACTCCTGACGCAAGTACATTTAGACGTGGATGGCGCTTTGGAGATGACGGCCCCACAGAAAATGTTTGGAGAAGTAGCAGCAGCTGGCCCTTTGCACTAATGAGACTAATAGCACTAGCCAACCCTGCTAAGTTCTTTGGGTTGTTTGCTGATTTAGATTTATACAAATACAGTACAACAATAGAACAGTATCTTTGGAATAAACGTGCCAGGCTTGATGCTAAAAATATAGATCCGTTATATGGTAATGGCACAAGCAAAGCCAGTTATATCAATTGGATTATTGATTACAATAGAAAAAATGGCGTTAATAGCACAACAAGTCTTACAAACACATTGAGTAACGTAGATGTGCGTTTGGGTTGGCGTCTAGCTAGCTTTAGTGACAAGAGATATTTAAAAGTTTATACCGAGCGTAGCACACCCGACAGTACAAACGCTGGATTGTTATTGCCAGACGAAAGTTATAAATTGTTGGTTTACAAAAATGTACCAACAAAAGAAGTAACATACAGTAGTGTGATTATACAATCAACAGCTGGTGGCTGGGCAGTACTTGGTTACGATCAAACTAAGGGATACTTCAATATATTACAAAGTAGAACAAACGGTCCTACTATAACAGTTGAAGGCGGCAGTGAAACTGTACAAGCTGCAATTGAATTTACTGATCAAGTAGTTAGTGTTCCATATGGATATGTATACACAAATCCAAGTAGTGTAGTTGACTTTTTACGCAGCTACGGAAAATTTTTAGAAACACGTGGACTAACTTTTGTAAATCAAGAAAATGGATTTACATTAACTTGGGATGCAATGGCAAGCGAGTTTTTATATTGGACCGGACAAGGTTTTGCTGAAGGAAGTGTTATTAATTTAAATCCACTTGCAAGTAAAATTAGTATTGCACAGGATGGATTGGTTGCTGATAGTTTAGTTCCTAGAAATAGAAAAAGTACAATATTAAATCAAAACAAAAAAATAATTCCACTTAGTGATCTTATTATTGATCGCGATCAAGGAAGAATAACACTTGAAACAAGAACAACTGATGCAATCTGTTATGTTAACTTTAAGTTTACTGCATATGAACACATAATGATTGTTGACAACAAAAGTGTATTTGGCGATTTAATATATCAACCCACAACAGGCAACAGACAGAACAGGATTCAAATCAATGGATTTTTAAGTTCAAATTGGAACGGGACTCTTGACGCTCCTGGCTTTGTGTTAAATCAAGACAACATTATTGAATGGAATAACAGTACAAAATACACTAAGGGCGATATTGTACTGTTTAAAGGCAAATACTATGTTGCTAAACAAATTGTAAATCCAGCAGAAAAATTTAACTTTTCACTGTGGACAGAAAGCGATTATGATTTAATACAAAAAGGATTGCTACCAAATGCTGCCAACAGTAGTAACGAATTGCAAACTGCATATAGCATTTATAATGCAAATCTTGAGACAGAAACCGACTTGTTCAGCTATGGATTGATTGGGTTTAGACCAAGAGATTACATGACTAACCTTAACCTAGATGACATTTCGCAAGTTAACTTGTACAGCCAGTTTTTAGGAAGCAAAGGTACAAACAGTGCTACTGAATTGTTTAGTCTAGCTGATCTTGGTAAAGAAGCTGCCGAATATGATGTTTACGAATTATGGAAAGTTTTAAAAAGTGAGTACGGTGCTAACTTTAACAGGCGCTACATTGACATCCAAATCAATGAAGCCAATATAAGTTCTAGTCCTGCATTGATTGAAGTTATTACTCCAGGGGAAATTAGTGTAGCTGACCAAACTATAGCTTTTAATGAACTATACAAAACAAGTTACCCTGTAACTTCACCTAACATATTTACAGAACTAACTCAAACAGTAACCGATACTGCACTTCCAGGTGCAGGGTATGTTAATACTGCTGATGTTGACACTACAGCATTTGATTTTGATAGTGCAAATACTGCAATACTTGCTAAACTTGACCAATTGGGACAAGGAAGTACATTATGGGTGGCCGCAGTCAACGAATACAATTGGAATGTTTACAGATTAGAAACAATTGACAATCTTGTTGTGCGTACATTTAATAATTTAAATGGGCAACTATCAATTGCATTTGCTGGTTATCACAATTTAAAAATAGGTGATAGGTTTGTTGTAAAAGATTTTAACAATGTAATTAACGGATTGCATCAAGTTGATGTTGTTGTAGATGCAAACACTGTTACTATTGATACTCCACTTAGTGCAGAAAACATAAGTGCTGATATCACTGGCAGTGGATTAGGTTTAAAACTCGTTAGCACTCGAGTTGCACAACCAAGTGACATTGCTAATTTAGATTTTGCTAAAGATTTACGCAAGGGTATTTTAGTATGGGTAGACAATAATGTAGATGGAAAATGGGAAGTACTTGAAAAAACTGAACCATTTGTGCAAAGTACAACATTACAGTTACAATTTCCAACTGAACTAAGTGAATTTGGATCAGTTGTAAGCCAAGGGTTGTTAAATGAAACTGCATTTATTGGAGCTCCTAATTATAATCCTAACAACACGGCAACAGACCCCGGTATTCTATACACTTATGTACGTACACAAGATAATGCATATAGTTTTGCTAATCAAATAACATTAAATGCAACTGGCACAAGTAAATTTGGCGCCAGTGCAGATGTCGGTAATAGCGAATGGACTATTGCAGGTGCACCAGAAAGCGACACCAACAGTGGATATGCTGCTACTATTTTTACAGCAGCTAGCAGTAACGCTCCGGTTATAAAACAAGTACTAGTAAGCCCAGATCAAAACTTTGGCGAGGGTAAATTTGGTCAAAGTGTATTAATGGCACTAGATGAAAACTGGATGTTTATAGGTAGCCCAGGGGCAAATCGTGTGCATGCATTTGCAAAAGAAACAGTTGCATTGCAAACAATAACATACACAACAACTGAAAATCAGTTTAACTACAACTGGAGCAACTATATAAAAGTTGATACAGGTGCTACAGACATTTATCAAATGGTAGTGGTGTTAAACAATATTGAACAAATACCTAATGTAGATTATACTATTACTGCTAGTGATATTGTTTTCCAAAACGTAACGGCTGACCAAAAATTAATTATAACACGCCGTGTTAGTGTTCAGCTAGACCAATTCAGAAGTAATAAGATCATAGGAACAAACACAGTTGGAACTGGTGATGGTGCTAAATTTTTAGTTAGCAACGTCCGAGGCGTTTACACTGTTGAAGTAACAAGTGCAGGCACAGGCTATGCAGTAAACGATCTTATTACTATAGCACAAGCTGACATTGACACAGTAGACAGTACACCCCCAGCCGCAATAGTTACTCCGTATACTTCTCATGGTGGAACAGCACTAGTTGTTGGAAGCACCACTGGGATTGTTGCAGGGATGACTATTGCGGGCAATGGTTTTGTAAGTGGACAAACAGTTGTAAGCGTCGATGGTGCAACACAGATTACAACCAGTGCAGCACCAAGTATTACGCCAACAGGTAACTTGACATTCTCGCATGATCTAAAAATTCTAGTAACAAGTGTCAATGATACAACCGGAGTTGTTGGATTTACTGCTAGTGGTAGTGGCATAAGCACAGAAATTACTTTCCCATTAGATCAGTACTTTGCACAAATTGGAGACATATACAGTTTCACTGTTAAAGTTGATGACAAAATTCAAAGACCACACATTGATTATGAATTCAACAGTGACAGTGCTACCTTGTTAAATGAATTAGAATTTTTAACAGTTCCAGCAGCTGGCTCAACTATTATGATAGATGCTGGAACTTATTGGAACTATAGCGAAACTATTGCACCAAGTGGGTTAGATGTTGGAGATAACTTTGGACATAGTTTAACAGCAAGTACTGATGGAAGTGTTCTTGTTGTTGGGTTACCGTATTCAAGCACTAACAAAGGCAGTGCATATGTGTATAGTCGTAACAGTCAAAAATTTATTGTAACAACTGCTGGTGCAAATCAGTCATTTACAACTATAAGTAGTATGACTGCACCTGGTATTGTTAATGTAAGTGTAAACGATGTTGCACTAACAAATCAAAATTTAAATACTGGCAATGGATATACACTGAATACAGCAACACAAACAGCTACAATTTCGCAGACATTACAAATAGGTGATATTGTTGAAATTGGGACAAATCAATTTACCCTTATTGAAACTATATTAGGCAAAAATACTACAATCAAAAGCGAGTTTGGATACAGTTTAGATCACTGCAGAACAAATTGTAGCTTATATGTAGGCGCACGTATGGATTCAACAACAGAAGAACAAAGTGGAGCTGTTGAGTATTGGGCAAACCAAATGAACACATACTCAACAGCAACAAGTAAGTTTTCTAATCCTGCGTTCACAATTGGCGATTATATTAGTATCAATGGATACTATGTGCAATTAACTGGAACTACTATTACACAATTAATAGCAGATATTACAGCTGCAACTATTCCAAATTTAGTAGTAAGTGCAACTGCCGATACCACACTAAGTGGCGATGGTACAACAACAGTATTTGGGGTTGGCAATATTTACAGTGATGCCAGTGGATACAATACAGTTGTGTTGGTTAATGATGTTGAACAAACAGCAGGTGTTGCATACACATATGACAACTCAACAAAACAAATAACATTTAGCATAGCTCCAATTAATAATGCAGTAATCAAAGTAGTAAGTGGTAGAATTACATTTACATTAACTGATTTAGCAATAACAAATAATTTAGATAACTTGAGTGTATTACCAGGCACAGGTACTGCCTTTGCTGATTTAGATATAGATTTGTATGTATGGCAACAAACTATTAAAGCACCTAATCCTCAACCGTATTCACAATTTGGATTTGATATAAGTGTTGACACTGAAACAAACACACTTATTGTAGGTGCACCTGACGGAAATTTGATACTACCAAACACATTTGATAGCAATAAAACATTATTTGATGACAACAGCACACGCTTTGATACAACAATTGTTCAAAGTGGTGTTGTGTATCAATTTGATAGTCTAGCTCCTTATAAAGCTACAGTTAGCAATCCATATCAGTTTGTATTTGGTCAACAATTTACCCCAGAAAATATTGAAAGTTTAGACAAATATGGCTATAGCGTTGACTATAGAGGTAGTACGCTACTAGTAGGCGTACCAAAGAGTGATAGAGACGATAGCAGTAGTGCAAACTTTGGGGTTGTATTACAATTTATAAATGCTGACAAGAAACCAGCGTGGAATCAAAAAAGAATACAAAGCCCCACTGTTGATATATCGTTGTTTAACACTGTTAGCATGTATAACTTTGTTAATAATACTACAGATGTTTACCTCGATTATTTTGATCCACTACAAGGAAAAATGCTAGGTGTTATTAGCGAAAATATAGATTATATTGGTGGAATTGATCCAGCCAGTTACAATAATGGGCAATATAACAACAACGGTATGCGTTGGGCAGAAGCACAAGTAGGGCAGTTATGGTGGGATACTAGTGTATTAAGATATATTGATCCTAATCAAAACGATCCAGTGTATTCAAGTAAAAAATGGGGAACATTGTTTCCAGGAAGTATAGCTCGGGTATACAGTTGGGTTATCAGCAATGACACTCCAACTAATTGGACAGGCTCTGGTGTACCTCACAGTTTAACCAGCTATGTGAGTGTTGATCAAGTTAATCAAAGTGGCTTTATTGAAACTGTGTATTACTTCTGGGTAAGCTCTGTTACCGCAGTAAACAAAGATGCAAGTAAAACACTCAGTGCAAGTAGTTTAGAAAGTTATATTTTATCACCAAGCAGTAGTGGTATTGCATATCTGGCACCCATTAACAATAGTACAATTGCAATATATAATACGCAACAATACTTAAATGCCCAAGATACCATATTACACATTGAATTTGACAAAGAAGAAACATCAAATCGAGTTCATGTAGAGTATGAATTAATCACACAAGACAAAGCTGACAGCTTTTTAGATGCAAGATTGTACACAAAGTTTGTTGACAGTTTATCAGGCAGTACGGCAGCAGGACAAGCTGTACCTGATCCATTGTTGCCTGAAGCTGAAAAATATGGTATACAAATACGTCCTCGCCAGAGCATGTTTAAAAATAGATTTACTGCTCTTCAAAACTATATTGTTGCGTCCAATCGTATACTTAAAACAATGCCAATTAGCGAAACAAAAAGTTTTGCATTATTGAACAGTAAAGAACCTGAACCAAATGCAAGTGCGTACGACAAACGTCTGCTTACATACGAAGAATTAGGATACCAAAACATAAACAATGTAGCTTTGGGCTACAAATACCTAGTTGCAACTGATGAAACCAACAGTAATCTTTGGACAATATATACAGTTCAGTTAGTAACTGGAAGTACTATACAAAGAGAAACATCCCTCACTCGGGTACAAAATTTTGACACTACAAACTTCTGGAGCTACATTGATTGGTATCGCATAGGTTATACCACAACTACTAGAATTATTGCTGAAGTGCAAAACTATAGTAATCTAGCAAGTCTAGATGTTGCAGAAGGAAGTAGTGCAAAAGTACTAGCCAACAGCGATGGTAAATGGGAAATTTATTTACTTGAGGACAGTGTGTGGAATCGTGTTGGTCTTGAGGATGGCACAATTGCAATTAGCAGTAGTATATACGACTATAGTACCAGTAGATTTGGTTTTGATGCTGAGGTTTTTGACGCACAATATTTTGATCAAGCACCGATCACAGAAACAAGAAAAATTATTGATGCTCTCAATACACAATTGTTTACTGGTGACTTACTAATACAAAGAAACAAATTATTAATTACAATGTTTAATTATGTGTTTAGTGAACAAACTTCACCGGACTGGTTAGACAAAACCAGTTTAGTTGATGTAGATCATGTGATACGTGAGTTAATACCTTACAAAACATATAGACAAGATGATCAAGACTTTGTATTAAATTATATCAAAGAAGTCAAGCCGTACCATGTACAAATTAGAGAATTTAATCTCCAATATCAAGGGATTGATAGTTTCTTAGGAAGTCTAGCTGACTTTGATCTTCCAGCTGAGTATGATACAACTGAATTAATGTTTGTTAGTCCAGTATTAGATAATACTGCTGGCGGATCCCTTAGTACCACAAGCAGTAGACCAAGTAGCAACACAGTTTGGACTGAATTTCCTTACAATCAATGGTTTAACAACTATAAGTTAAGTCTCACTAGCATAACCCTTGCCGAAGCAGGCAGCGGATACAGTAGTGTTCCGACTGTCACTATTAGTGGCGATGCAACAACAGATGCAACAGCTACAGCAATAATTAACAGTGCAGGACAAGTAACTGGAATAACTGTATTAACCGAAGGCAGTGGATATATTACAACTCCAACTGTTACCATTAGTAGTAGCAGCGGTAGTGGCGCAATTGGTGTACCAGTTCTCACAAATAATATGGTGAGAAATGTTGACGTAAGTGTAAAATACGACAGATATCAATATACAAGCAACATTACTGACTGGGTATCCGGAACAATTTATGCAGTTAATGACAGAGTTCGTTACTTGAACAAAGTTTATAACTGTATTACTGCTACTAGTGCTAGTACTTTTATTTTAGAGCAATGGACTCTTATACCTGCAAGCGACCTCAATGGTATTGATCGTACACAAGGATACTATGCTCCCACTGTGGATATGCCAGGCAGAGATTTATCGTTAGTAATAAGTGGACTTGATTATCCAGGTGTACAAGTTGAAGGATTGAATTTTAGTAGTAATACAGGATTTGATGTTAGTGCATTTGACAGTACTCCTTTTGATAATATTATATTTGATGAACTTGGAAATCCAAGTTATGACCCAAGCATACTTGACGTTGAGTATCAAAGTCAATTTACTGACAGCTATTTAGGTACTCGTGCTACAGACATCAATGTACAAAGCAATGGATTTGTAGACACATACAGTTCTTATGCCCCAGAAGAATTAATACCTGGTGCAAATTTTGACACATTAGATTTTAGAGTACACACTAGTCCCGGTGCTGACTGGGAAGGAAACGGACACGGGTTCCCAACAAAAGAAGTTAACGCACTATTATCAGGTGGGTTGGTTGTTGTTAGTTGGGACGGGCTATTAGATGAAGTATTCCATCTTGAAGTATACAATCAAACATCTCAGTCTAATTTACAATTAGGTACAGATTATACAATTAACTGGATAGATCGTTTGATTACATTGCAAGGAAGTGCAAGCGCCAATGGTGACGTAATCAAAATTATAGTATACGGCCTTGGTGGCGCTAATCAGTTGTATTTAGACACAACAACCGGTGACTTAACTGGTAGTGGATTACTTGTACCAGTTGGAAATAACGTTATAACCAGTGTAGCAGTATTTGTAAATGGAGTACCAACAACAGCATACAGTGTTGTAGCAGTAACAACTACTACTAGTAGAATTGATTTTGACACAGTGTATACTGCAACTGATAGAATTACTGTTGCAGTATTAGGCACTCCTCTAACAGCAGGACAAAGTTGGAGCACTCCTCAGACACAAGATTTAATTAGCGACGGTAGTCTTAGCATAACTTTAACCAACAGCATGATGGGAACTAATTCTGCTAATGCTATTGTTAATGTAGATGGTCGTCGTGCTCGACCAAGTGAAAGTATACGCTACACCGGCGATGGCAGTACTACTGGCTTTCAAATTCCACAAGGAGACAACTACGATTTACAACTAGTATCTCAAAATGATGTGAGTGTTTGGGTTGACAATACTGAGTTAGTTGCAGGTGTAGGATTTACACTAGAACCTCAAACTGAATTTACAAATGATGCTGACTTTGGGTTAGTAACCGGAGCTGTAACTGCAAGTGAAGATTTAGGATCAGTTGCATCAAGTGTTAGTGTTAGTATTGATCTTGGGTTAGTTTCTCAACCTGCAGCTGAAAATAGATTAGTAATACTAACTACAGCCCCGACTGCAAACAGCACAGTTCTTATAAGTGTCAGAACAAAAGCACAGTATTGGATTACAGATCAACAGTTGGTATTCCAACCATCGCAAGGGTTGTTTCCAGTAACTGGCGAAAAAATAAGTATTACCAGCTTTAATGATACTAGCGAACAAAGTTTGTATACTCAAATCTTTGTAGGACCAAATCAAACAGGTGTAACAGTAAGTGTAGCGTTCGACGCCACAGGATACGACAGTGGTTCATTTGATGAAAGCACTGGATTAGTTGTATATAACAATGGATTTAACACTGGAGTAACATTAACTAATGCCATACGATTGGTTGTAACATTAAATGGCAGATACCTTTTTGCAAATGAAGGCTTTACAACTGACGGAACTAATGTTATAATAAGTGGACCTACAATTAGTACCAACGATGTAGTTGTAATTGAAACATTTACACAAGAAACTGTGCAAGAAGAAATTGGATTTAGAATTTTCCAAGACATGAGACAATTACAACAGATGTATCGTATAATAGAAGAAACAAATACAGAATTAACCAATCCGTGTACTGCACTTGATGATATAATTTATGTTGCAGATGCTAGTAAACTACCACAACCAGATCCTGCAAACGGGATATTTGGGCTAGTAACGATTAATGGAGAACGTATTGCTTATCGGGAGCGAGATACAACACTTAATACTATTAGTGGAGTTCGGCGAGGGACAGCTGGAACTGGCGCTGCTACACACACTAGATTAGACAAAGTAATATCAATTGGCACTGGCAACAAATTACCAGTTGCTTATCAAAATAAATTTGATAAACAAAAATTTACAGGAGATGGAACAACTATAGATTTTGTAACTACTGATATTAGTATTGTCGGAAGTGATAGTACAGAAGTTGATGGGGCAGTAATAGTGTTTGTAGGCGGAACACAGTTAAAACCAACTGAATTCCAAGTTACAACTGCTAATCCAGTAGGTGTAAGACTAGATGCTACCCAAGACGATAGTAGCGTATTAAGTCAACCACCAGGCGTAGGAGTAGAGGTTGTTGTTGGTGTAGACAAAGGACAAACAATGTATAAGAATGGTGGAAGTACACCTAGCAATGGTGTTCCTTTACAGTACACAAACACTCAAGCAGCAAGGTTTATACGTAATGCATAATGGTATAAATATCAATATGAATAAGACAGATGAATCAGTTAAGGATCAACCGCAGAAAAAACCTGACGATAAAGGTATCGTACAGGTTGACACCTTTGTGAAAATATTCGATCCCGAGACCAAAGAAATATATGTGGAGCAGAGATCATGAGAATTCCAGTAGCAGTACAAGGGAAAGTTAAAATATTTGATCCCAACAATGGCGAGGTTCTTGTTGATAAAAAGAACGCTATTCATTATGAAAATATTAGTCAAGCTCTAGCTCAAAGTATTGCCAATAGAAACATTGGATATATTTACACTATGGCATTTGGCAATGGTGGTAGTAGTGTTGACCCAACCGGTGTTATCACATACTTGCCACCAAATACAACAGGACAAAATGCTGATTTATACAATCAAACATTTTCAAAAGTAGTTGATGATAATTCAGCTGCTAATACAGATCCAACACAAAACAAGCTGACAGTACTACATACATCAGGTAAAGTATACACTGATGTGTTGGTAACATGTTTATTAGATTATGGTGAACCAACTGGTCAACAGGCATTTGATAATAGTACCAATTTTAACGGTGATTATGTTTTTGATGAATTAGGATTAAAAGCATGGCAGGGATCAGGAATAGATCAATTACTATTAACACATGTAATTTTCCATCCTGTGCAAAAAAGTTTAAACAGACAAATCCAGATAGATTACACTGTGAGAATACAAACCCTAACAGATTTAAGTACCGTATAAATATGTGTAGTTTAAGATAAAGATAAATACAATTGCAATTTCTGGAGTGAAACAAAATGGCATATACAATTAATTTAACTAATGGTACAACGTTTGCAACAATTGCCGACGGTACTATTAATACAACCTCAAGCATGGTGCTTGTGGGAAAAAACTACGCAGGGTATGGAGAATTCTTAGATGAAAACTTTATACATTTGCTGGAAAGTGGAGCAAATACAAGTGCCCCATCTGCACCTCTAACTGGACAGCTTTGGTGGGATACCACAAACGCTGTTATGAAAGTTTATAATGGTACAATTTTCAAAGTTATCAGTGCTAGTACAGCAAGTGCAAGCCAGCCCACAAACAACGTTGCTGGTGATCTTTGGTTTGACACAACTAACCAACAACTTAAAGTCTACAACGGATCAGCATTTATTCTAGTAGGTCCTGCAAGTTCAAGTGGACAAGGTACTAGTGGTGCAATTGTTACAACAGTAGCAGATAATACCGCAGTAGACCATGTTATTATTCAATTTTATGTTAAAGATTCAATTGTTGCTATTATGTCTAAGGATTCGACTTTCACTCCAAATCCAGCCATAACAGGTTTTTCAACAATTGGCCCAGGCATGCAATTGAGCAGTAGTGTAAGTAGTGTACTGTTTAGAGGAACAGCAACAGATTCACAACTACTTGACAGTTTAGATAGTACACAGTTCCTTAGATCCGATGCCAATGATACCACTTCGGGAACACTTGGAGTACTAAATGATACAGGACTTACAGTTGGTGCAGACCAAGATGCTAAAATTAGTGTTAACACTGCAACTAGCGAAGTACAAATTTCAAATGTAACACAAGATGCTAACGTTGCTATTAGAGTCAACGATGGCGGAGTTACAAACAATGCTATCTTTATTAACGGTAGCACAACTGAAGTTAGCATTCCTAATGCACTTAATCTTAATGTAAATGCAGCTGCTAGTGCAATTGTTAACAGTGCCGGTAACGGTGTTGGTAATATTGGTAGTGCCAGTAGTTATTTTAATACTGTATTTGCTACCAGTACTAGTGCTCAATATGCTGACGTTGCAGAAAGGTTTGCATCAGACGATGTATACGAGCCAGGAACAGTGGTTATGTTGGGTGGAGAAAAAGAAATTACCGAATGTGCCATTGAACTTAGCGAAAAAGTATTTGGTGTGATAAGTACGAGTGCTGCATATCTTATGAATGCTGGCGCAGGTGACGACAACACACATCCACCTGTAGCGATGACAGGACGTGTTCCTGTAAAAGTTGCAGGTTCAATCAACAAAGGCGATCGACTTGTGCCAGCCGGTGACGGATTGGCAAGAGCAGCGAGAAAGAACGAAGCTAAGGCATTTAATGTAATTGGCCGAGCACTTGAAAGTAAGTCCTCAAACAATATAGGCCTAGTAGAGGCCATTGTAACAATTAACTAGATGCTAGGACTTTTGTGAAGGCCTCGTACATTAAATCGGGAAGAACTAAAATATGACATACACATCAGGATCTCAAATCGTTGCCACTGACTATAATGGTTTCGCAGCTAATACAGCAGACGGCAATGTAAACGACATCTACGGTACAGGAAGTGCAGATAAAGGATACGGGCAAGCAGGAACAATTGCAACAGTTTCGGCAGCAGCAACGATCTCCGCAACACAATGGGCAACGCTAGTTAACACTATTAGTACCATTGCATCACATCAAGGCACTTCAATTACTAGTAGAACAGCACCAAGTGCAGGTGACACTATTTCAATTTTAACTGCGGTTGCTAGTGACTTAGGAACACTGAACACAAACAGAGGAAGTGCTGCAGGAAGTGGAACACCTATTGTAGCATTTTCTGGCACATCAAGCAAAACATCATCTACTGGTTCTGGTAGTAGTGCCTGGACTATTGTGTTCTCTCACACTATAACATTTGGTAGTGCAAACGAGGCACGTTATTTCTTTAACAGCGGCGGTTTAATTAAATGGGCTTGCAGTAAAACATCAACTGGTAACTTAGCTGATGCAGAATGGAATGATCTTGCAACTACACTAGTTGGTGACATTTACCTCTCTGGCGGTACTGCTACACAAAACATCAACGGTGTAAGTTATACAGGAACTACAAAAGTTGGTGGTACAGGTACGCCAAATACATTAGCAAGTAATACTGGATGGTACGATTTAACTACAAGTGATACACTACTTTATAAGCAATTTGCTGACACTGCTCCATACACAGGACAGTTTATTCAAGTTCAAGCAAAAACAGCTAGTTCTTTAACACAGATAGTATTAACAACAACTTGGAGTGATCCAGGTGGATCAGGCGCTGGTAGTAGTGATGTTATCACAGGCGGTACTGCAACTAGCTCACCATTTGGTAGCTTTGGTACTGCACCAGCTACTATTGTAACAGTTACACCACCAAGTACTACATTCTTAACAAACACCTGGGGTACTCAATCAGTTGCAGCTACAACAACGTAATAAGATATAATAATAACATCTTGATAAAAGAGCCCAAGTGGCTCTTTTATTTTGAGCAAAGTACTTGACTTTATCATAAATCTTTGTTATAATAGTTACATGAATAATATTGAACAAGTTGTACAACACGCACGAAGTCGTTTTGACCACAGTGCTAGCCGTAGAGTGCTAAAAGAAAAATACCAAGCAAAGATGCTTTTTGCACACAATAATGGCTTGTGGAAAACTGGACCAGAGTTGATTAGTTTGCTATCAGCATGCACTGATGATGAAGTTGTATTATTGGATGTATACGATACTCCAATAAAAATAAATGTATCAACATTTAAGAACTTAGTAATGCAACATTGGCAAGAACAAATGAACGCTTGGTTACAAGAATACGAAATGTCACGTAAAAATAGATGAGCCAAGGTGTAATCATATTTGCATTTGACAATCCTGCTATTTCCTATACAGAGATGGCAGATTGGAATGCAAACCGAATACAAAAACATCTCAATTTACCAACCACTGTAATAACCAACAGTGATAGAAAACTTCAGTATGCTAATACAATACAAGTTGCAGCACCTAAAGAAAACGGTGAGAGATGGTTTGATGATTTAAAAGAAACCGTAGCCTGGCAGAATAAAAATAGATATAATGTGTATGAACTTAGCCCGTATGATCAAACAATATTACTAGATGCAGACTATGTAGTATGCAGCGATCAGCTACGTGTTGTACTTGATATTGATGCTGACATACTTCCAATGGGAAGTGCATATGACATAACCGGTGTTACAGATTATAGTCATCTCAATAGCTTTGGTGCTACTAATTTTAACATGAGTTGGGCTACTGTACTTTATTTTAAAAAGAGCTGTGCTGCACAATTGATATTTGAAATGATTGGGTTAATACAAAACAATTGGGACTATTATAGGTATTTGTATCGCATTGGCCAAAGTCAATACCGTAACGATTTTGCATTGAGTATTGCAATGAATACAATATACGGCAATACTGGAAAATGGCCTGTGCTACCTTGGCGTATGGCCAGTATAGATCCAATACATCAATTGTCAAGCCAGGACAATCAAACGTTTAAAATACAGTTTCAAGATAATAAAAAACTTAGAAAACATATATTTGTGCAAGATACAGATTTTCATGCCATGGGCAAACATCACTTGGGAGACATTGTTGCCAGTACTAAGTGAACAAGGGTATATGATTGTAGCAACAGGCAACGAGTACATAGAGTGTGCAAAGTGCCTGGCTGGCAGTATTAAACAACACAACACATACAATCAAGTTTGCTTGTTAACTGATGTATTAATTGAAGATCCATTGTTTGATTATGTACGCATTATGCAAAACCCAAATGCTAATGCATTTGCAAATGATTGGCAAGTGTTTAACACTAGCCCGTTTAGAGAAACAATTAAACTTGAAGCCGATTGCCTGGTTACTAGTAATATTGATTATTACTGGGATATATTTAGAAAAAGAGATCTTGTAATTAGTACAGGTTGTCGAGATTATTATAACAACACAAGCAACAGCAGACATTATCGAAGTATATTTGATCAAAATTGTTTACCTGATACATATAATGCAATGGTGTATTGGAGGCTAAGTAATACTGCAAAAGAGTTTTTTGAGTTGGTTAGAAATATATTTCAAAACTGGGAGCAATTTAAAACATTAATAAAATTTCCCGAAACTATACCAACAACTGATGTAGTATATGCAATGGCTGCTACTGTAATTGGAAAAGAAAAAGTTACGTTAACAAATTCTCCATCAATTGTGCATATGAAAAAACACATTATTAAATCACAAACAAACGATTGGACACGTGAATTAGTTTGGGAAAGAGTACCAACTGGTTTAAAAATTAATACAGTGCATCAGCAAGGAGTATTTCATTACTATATAAAAGATTGGATAAAAGAATATGAACAACAATGAGATCTTTGAAGAGTTTTGGAAAAATTATGTTTGGCCTGAAGAGATAGTTCCTTTTTGGAGATTGTATTACAACAAACAAACAGGTGAACCAATTGTATACACTATGGAAGACATACCAGGAGACTATATTGAAATTACACAAGACCAGTATAATTTAAATTCTTCAAATGTATTTGTTAAAGATAGTAAAATTTATTACATCAACCTAGATGTACACGTAAATAAACTTATACCCAGCAATGCTGGTGAGTACTCAACACATCAACATCATGTTGAACTTTTAAGCAGCACAGAACAGGCAAAACAATGGACATTAAAACAGTTGATGTAGCAGATTTAGACTGCATATATCTCAGCTATGATGAACCTCAGAAAGAAGAATTTTGGATAAGCATACGAAATCATATTCCGTGGGCTGAACGTGTAGATGGTGTTAAAGGAAGCGATGCTGCACACAAGGCTGCCGCTGATGCTAGTAACACAGATCGGTTTATATTAATTGATGGAGACAATTTACCAGACTGGGACTTTTTCAATCAAACTTTACGATTTGATTCCCTAGAAAGCGAACGTGCTGTGTTCAGATGGAGAGCAAAAAATCATATAAATGGACTAACATATGGTAATGGTGGATTAAGCAGCTGGACAAAAGAATTTGTGTACAACATGCGTACACATGAAAATAGTTTAGGCAATGATGAAACAGATGTAGAATTTTGTTTTGATCCACTGTATTGGGCAATGCATGATTGTTATAGCACAACTTACCCTAATGGAAGTGCATTTCACGCCTGGAGAGCAGGGTTTAGAGAAGGTGTTAAAATGTGCTTAAACCGAGGACGCAAACCCGATGTTGTTGAATTTAAGGATGCAGTACATAAGCGTAATATGGACAATCTCAGTATATGGCACAATGTAGGCCGTGACGTTGAATACGGTGAGCAAGCCATTCTTGGATCACGCTACGGCACTTGGCTAACAATGCTTAATGACTGGGATTATACTCAAGTACAATCATTTGACAGCCTTGAAACTATTTACAGTGAGTATCAATCTGTTGATATGCAACAGGTGAGTAATGCTTTAAGTGTACAATTAGATTTGCCTGTCATTGACATAGCTGACTCAACTGTTAGTAAATTTTTTAAACACCACTATCAATCAAATTGGACTAATTTAGATATAATGAAAAAAGAAATTGATGTAATAAGGAAAGCAGAGGGCTGGTGATGCAAATTATTAGTTATTATCCTGGCGGAGGAGGAAACCGTTATTATCGTTGTTTAGTTGACAAAGAATGGAAAACACCCAATACTAGTTTTGATTTTCATTCCGAAGCAAAGGAATATACCAGCAACGACAAGTATTATCTAGACAAGTCTTGGGATAGACCGTTTTTGTTAACGCATTGTAGAGATACTGCACTCTTACGAAGAACATATCCAAAAGCACGTATTACAGTAATAAAAACAAAACTTAAAGACGCATTATGTAGAGAATGGAATATTAACGGTAGATATCGAGAAGCACCTGCACCTGATATTGATCCTGTTGAGCATTACAACAGTATACGTGATGAAAGTTGGCCTGAGTGCAATAATGCAGAACAATTAAATGAGTTAGCATTTGATATATATCAAGAGGTTCAAAAAGATTTTAGAGACGTTAAAAGACAGAACGAAGTTGCTAACAATACACCACTTAGTGGACTTATTCAAACAGTTGAAAGTGCATGGAACACTATTGATTTTCATTGGAGTTACTATCAAGATGTAAAAGTTAATGATGACTATGCTGATCAAATTATAGATATTAATGATGACTATAATTTATTTTGTGTTAATATGCAACGTGAACTAGAGGCCCAGAGTAACGAATTATTTGACGAGGTATGGAAAGTTTATTATGCAAATCAATAGTCACACTGGATGGGACCAATTAAAACATGTATGGTTAGGAGATGTATATCCTATAGAGTTTTACAGTGAGTACAATCCAGATGTAGCAGAAGCATTTATTGAAATAACCGAAACTACAAAAAATGATTTAAAAAACATTGAAAAAATACTCGTTGAACACGGGGTAAAAGTTACTCGTCCAAGTTTTAATAGCGTTAATAGAGGGCAGCACTGTGATACAAGTGGATATCTTGTTAAGCCACCTATTATGCCACGTGATAGAGGACTTGTGTTAGGAAATACATTGTATCATCAATTAGATGAAAGTTACAAAGATCCTTGGGAATATGCATTAAGAGAATTAGAAGGAGAAATAATTGTAACTAGGCCAGGTGAAGATAACAACTGTTTGTGCGGTCCTAGTGTTGTACGTGTTGGCAAGGATATTTTTGTTGATGCTGAAAGTCATGAACATGTTATGCCGCAAGTAAGTATAGAGTTTTTGAAGTGGGCACAGGATTACCGAGTACACATGATACGCACTGGCGGACACAGCGATGGTGTTTTTTGTCCAGTTGCCCCAGGAGTAATAGTTACAACACATTGGAAACAAGATTACAAAGAAAGTTTTCCAAATTGGCAAGTGTTTCATATGCCAGAAGAGATGCCTGCCCGTAACGATCATTTTGGGGAATGGTGGGTAAATTCTAATGTAAATGGTAATGGCAAATTTGCAGAACACATACAAAAACATGCACAGAATTGGGTAGGCAATTATAAAGAAACCCAGTTTAGTGTTAACATGTTAGTACTTAACAACAACACAGTATTGAGCATAAGCACTAACCCGAGGCTGTTAGAATTCCTTGACAAGTTGGGTATAAATGTGCTACAATGTAACTTTACACACAAAGGTTTTTGGGATGGAGGTATGCATTGTTTAACATTAGATATTGAAAGAGACGGTGGAAAAAGTAATTATTTTCCTCAACGTGCTAACCACAACTACTTAGATTGGCTAAAATGAATAAAGGTGACGAATCAGACGTTAACTTCAAAAGCAAGTTCTTAAGCGATGCAGAGTTAATGCAACAAAGGCTGAATAAAGTCAGTCCAAGTATGTGTCTTGCCAAATGGAAACAAGTGAGCTTGCATTTGCCAACTGGGCACACCAACAGTTGTTATCATCCACCATTGCATAAAATACAACAAAGCGATTTACAAAACAGTCGAAGTGGATTACACAACACCGCATATAAAAAGTCGCAACGTAAGTTAATGCTTGAGGGTGTTCGTCCTAAAGAATGTAGTTATTGTTGGGCAATTGAAGATAGCGGGCAACTAAGTGATAGAAGTTATCGCAGTGGAGAGCCTTGGGCAGCTAAAGACTTTGATACAATTATTACAAGTGATAGTCTCAAAGATATAAATCCCAGTTATGTTGAAGTTAACTTTAACAATGTATGTAATTTAAAATGCAGTTATTGTTCACCACAGTTTAGTAGTAGTTGGATGCAAGAAAGTAAAGCCAGTGGTGCATATCCTACAAAAAAACCGCACAATGCACCAGAATATTTTACTGGAGAAAGACGCCCAATCCCAAATAGAGAACACAATCCATATGTGGAATCGTTTTGGGAATGGTGGCCTGAGTTATACCCAGAGTTAGAACATTTTAGAATGACAGGCGGAGAACCCATAATGGATAAAAATACATATCGAGTTTTTGATTATGTATTAGATAATCCAAAACCTAATTTGCACTTATCTACTACTAGTAATTTTAGTGTTGAACAAAAGTTATGGGAAAAATATAAAGTATACTTGCAAAAACTTTGCAATACACCGGATACATTAGAACACTTTATGCAATATGTAAGCGTTGACGGGTGGGGTAAACCAGCTGAATACATGCGTAATGGTCTTAATTTTGATTTAATGTGGGATAGAGTTACCGAATACCTAGTAGATGTTCCTGAGAGAAATAGTTTAACATTTATTATTACAATGAATAATTTAAGCGTCACAAGTTTAAAAACTTTACTTGAAAACATATTAAAATTACGGCAAACACACAGTAAGACATATCAACGTATATGGTTTGATACTCCGTTGTTAAGACAACCCACATGGCAAAGTCTGCAACTATTGCCGGCAAGCTACGTTAGTTATATGCAAAGCATACTAGAATTTATGAAATCTAATATGGAAACAGAAGCAACAAGATTTCATGGATTTAAAGACTATGAAGTACAACGTATGCAACGTGATATTACATGGATGAGCAAAGGGAGTGAGCTTGATTTAGATTACCAAAAACAAAATCGTGCTGACTTTTATAGGTTTTTTACAGAACACGATACTAGACGCAATACAAATTTTAAAGCAACATTTCCAGAAATGATAGACTGGTGGAAAGAATGTAAGTACCATGCTGACAACACATAAACTATTGATTGATTATAATTGTGAAGTGCCAGAATTACTAGCTCCGTTAGCACATAGTGACTTTTTTGATTTTGGCAAAGAGGAATTTGATGTTAATGCAACTTACATTGTTGGCAGGACGACTGTTGCAGAACACAATGAAAAAATAAGAAGTTTTATTGATCAAGGTGTAAAGTTTGTGTTTAGTAATCCTGCAGAAGGTAGCACTACAATGTCAGGGCAATTTGTGCATTTAAATATTTTAGATTTAGTGTTAGATCGAAAAATGTCAGTTATTAGTGGAGGTGAAATAGCAGAAGATGTTGATTACTATAATCACGATAACTTTGCAGTTAAGTTAAGCAACTTTGATGAAAACATTCAAGCAATGTCAAGTGTGAGTGCAATACATAACAAAAAAGATAAACCATATACATTTTTATTTTTAAACGGGCGTATGCGAACACATCGCAAATGGATGCTAGCACGTTTACGGCAACTTAATTTATTGCAAGACAGTTTGTACACTAACCTACATGAACGTGCAGCACCACGTGGTGGCATGCAGGTATACGAAGCTGATACAAACTTAATGGATGAAATAGAACCAATTGTGTTATTACCAAAACAGTATGAAGTTGACCGTTATGCACAGCGTATAGCTAGACCTTCAATTGATCGTAATATAAAAAGTCATTTGTTTAAAGTTGGTGGACATGCTGAATGGGGAGAGGCATACATAAAACCCGAACCTTATATTGATACATATTTTAGTTTAGTAAGTGAAACTATTTTCCAAGAATCCCCAATGTTTAGAACTGAAAAAATTTGGAAACCTATAATTATTGGGCACCCGTTTGTTGCAATGGGTAGTCAGTATTTCTACAAACATTTGCATAATTTAGGGTTTCAAACGTTTAGCAGTCTCATTGATGAAAGTTGGGATAGTATAGAAGATGGCGAGACTAGAGCCGAAGGAATAGCACAAACTATTTTATCTATGTGTAAAAGCGACTTAAATACTTTTCAACAACAAGCAAAAAATATATGCCTGCATAATCAACAAAGATTTTTAGAATATAGCCAGCAGCTAAAAGATGAATTTCCAAATAATTTTAAGAAATGGATTGAAACATTATAATGAATGATCTTGAATTTCGCCAGCAAGTACTTGATAAAATAAGTCCTTCATTTTGCGGTGCAAAATGGTATAACGCTACTATATGGTTAGGAAGTGGGATGACAACTAGTTGCCATCATCCGCCTGCACATAAAATTGATGTAAATGCTGTGATTGAAAATCCAAAAATGTTGCACAATACACCAGAAAAGAAAGACGATAGGCGTTTAATGAAATGCGGTAAGCGTCCAAAAGGTTGTGAGTATTGTTGGAAAATTGAAGATATTGATCGCAACAACATAAGCGATCGTGTATATAAGAGTAAAATTTATCCTGAGCAAGAATTAATACAAGCATATCAAACCCCAGTTGAAGAAGATGTTAATTTAAAAACATTAGAAATTGCATTTGATAGGACATGTCAGTTTGCATGTAGCTACTGTAACCCAGCGTTTAGCACAACATGGGTCAAAGACATTAAGAAAAACGGTGCTTATACAGAACTTGCTAGTGATGGTAGAAACCATTTTACTCATGAGCATGCCAGTAGTCAGCTGTATAAATATACTGAAACAAATCCTTATATTGAAGCATTTTTTAAATGGTGGGAAAGTGACTTACATCGCACGTTAGATGAACTACGTATTACAGGCGGAGAACCATTGATGAGTGGCCATACTTGGAAGTTAATAGAATGGTTTAAAGAAAATAGAGGCAAGTCAAAAACAAAATTAGCAATTAATAGCAATCTAGGCTTTGATACTAAAAAAGTTCAAGAGTTTTTAGATGCTACAGAGGATCTTCCTAGTGTAGAAATTTATACCAGTTGTGAAGCTGTTGGTACCCAAGCTGAATACATACGTGATGGATTAGATTATCAACAATGGATAGATAATATGCATGTATTGTTAAACAGTAAGTTAACCGCAGTACACAGTATGTGTACAATTAATGCATTGTGTTTAGAAAGTTTACCTGAATACTTAGATGAGATGGTAACATTAAAAGAACAATATGGAAAGGAAAGAGTTAATTTCACACTTAATATATTACGTTTTCCTAGTTTTCAAAGTGCTTTGATAATGCCTAATTATTTGAGAACAAGATTTAAAGAAAGATTGCAAAATTGGTTAGACAAGTATTCACACCGCGATGATATTATACACGAACATGAAATTAATCATACACAAAGACTAATTGATTATTTGGACGTGGTTAAAACTCCACATAGTGATAGTTTTGATATGCCCAAATTACACAACGACTTCAAACATTTCTTTTCACAATATGATGTTCGTCGTGATAAGAATTTCCAGGACACATTCCCAGAAATATCCGAATGGTACAATACACTATGAAAATAATAAACAGACTAAATGACTTAGAAAAAGTTTACAACATTGTTGGACGAATTGATTTAGATGTTTGGGACTTTACAGATTACGAAAGTTCACAAACAGCTCTAGCTAATACTATTGCATCGATACGAAAAGACAAGTATCAAAATAAAGATCGCATTATTGTCAAACATAGTACAGGAGATTTATACACACCAAACAGTAAAGTTGGTTTAGTATTACGAAATTTACAAAATGAATTAAATCAACAAGACATTAGTAATTTTTTTGTAATATTACTTTCATCAAATCCTCATATTGGAGACGAGTTTGAATTACTGAAAGCTATGAGTTCAGACGAAGTTCCAATTACTGTAAAAGCATGCATCGATGAAGGATGGAAAAAACATAAAATAAACAAACATCCACTTAGTGAAAAAGAAATATACGAATATGGAAGTGCTAATCCTCTTAAAATAGATTTAAAACAATTAAGCAATCGTGAGAACTTTTTATTAGACGAAAGTAAAATGTTTTGCATGTATCCTTGGGTACATTTGCATGCATGGCCTACTGGCGGTGCATATCCTTGTTGTATGGCAGAACATGATGGTGATGTAGGAAACACAAAAGAAAATACACTTGAAGAAATTTGGAATGGACCTGGCATGCGTGAAATACGCAATAACATGCTAAATGAAAAACCAAGCAAAGCATGTGTGCGTTGCTATGAGAGTGAAAACAGTGGATTTTTTAGTGGTAGAAAAAGTGCAAACAAACACCACGGGCATCATATTGAACGTGCATTAGCTACTCAATCAGATGGGTCAGCTGATAAATTTGAAATGACCTATTGGGATATTCGATTTAGCAATTTGTGTAATTTGAGTTGTAGAAGTTGTGGGCATATTTTTAGTAGTAGTTGGTATAAAGATCAAGCTGCACTAGCCGGGCCTGAATGGAAAAAACAAAATCAGGTACTTAACTATGCTGGTCGTACTGAAATGGATATGTGGGAGCAATTAGAACCACACTTAGAATTTGTAGAACAAATTTACTTTGCAGGTGGCGAGCCACTGATGATGAAAGAACATTATAATATTTTAGATGAACTTGAAAAGCGAGGAAAGTTTGACGTGCGTCTTGTGTACAATACAAACTTTACACATACTAAACTAAAAGATCGAGAAGTGTTTGATTACTGGAAAAAATTTGATAGTGTAGCAGTAGGAGCAAGTTTAGACGGAATGGGCCCGCAAGCCGAGTACATACGTAAAGGTACTAAATGGGATGTGGTAGAACGAAACAGGGAATTAATGATGAAAGTTTGCCCAAATGTAGACTTTTACGTCAGTCCCACACTTAGCATAATGAATGCTTGGCACATTACTGATTTTCATAAAAGCTGGGTCGAAAAAGGATATATTAGACATCAAGACTTGAATGTAAATTGCCTACAAGATCCTGCACATTTTAGAATTGACATTGCACCCAACAATGTTAAAAAAGAATTGATTGATCGTTATGAAAAACATTTAGAATGGTTACGACCCCACGATAAACTAAACAGGGCAACAGTTGGATTTGAAAGTGCTATTAACTTTTTAAAAAATGGAGATCACAGTCATTTAATTCCAGAATTTTGGCGTAGAACTGATCAACTTGATGTATTACGTAAAGAGGGTGCATTAGATATTTTACCAGAGTTGGAAGTAATACGATGAAAATACCACACGATAATTTTTGTGTGTTACCCTGGACTAGTTTAGAAACTAGTCCGATTGGAAGTTTACGCCCGTGTTGTTTGGCAGAAGATGAAATAACGGACAGCAACGGTAATAAATTTGATTTACAAAGTGCTGATCTCAACAATGTACTTGATGGTAATTATATGACTAAGTTGCGTGAGGAGTTTTTAAACAAAGAAAAACCACCAACCTGTCGTAAATGTTGGAATGAAGAAGCAAGTGGGCGTACAAGTAAGAGGATGCACACATTAGACAGATTAAAGCATGTAATACCAGATACAGAATGGACCAACAAAAGTAAAGGGCTACAGTTTTTAGATTTAAAACTTGGAAATATATGTAACTTAAAATGTCGTATATGCGGTAGCTGGAGCAGTAGTCAATTTGCTGCAGAAGAATTAAAGTTTACAAATAAAGCAGAACGCAAAGGAAGTTTTCATCATACTATGTTACAAAAAGGTGCATGGCCAAGAAAAAGTCAAACTTTTTGGGAACAAATGGACACTATAGTTGATGATATCAAATACATTGAATTTACAGGCGGCGAGCCGTTTATGATTCAAGAACATTTTGATCTTTTGTCAAGTATTGTTAAAAAAGGGGTTGCAAAAAATGTAGAAATACATTATAATACTAATGGAACACAATATCCAAAGCAAGGCCCAGAAATTTGGAAACATTTTAAAACAGTTGAAATTGCATTTAGTATTGACGACCTCAACGAGCGATTTGAATATCAACGCACTAATGCAGTATGGAAAGAAGTACAACATAACATAAGTCGTTATGTTGATCTTAAAACAACTATGCCAAATTTACAGTTGCAAGTGTGTAGTACGGTAAATGTATTTAATATTTTTTATCTCGAAGGTCTTGCCAATTGGATTGATCAACAAGGATTTGATTTTGTTTATTGGAATATGATGCACGAAGCCTATTATTTTAGTATAAGCACATTGCCAGAGTATGCAAAAAAATTAGCAATAGACAACCTACGCAGTGCTAAAGTGAGCAAGTCTCACCGTTTGGAATTTGATCGAATTATTGATTTTATTAAAGGCGGCAACAGTTTGGATGGCAACGTATTAAGAGAGCAAGTTGCATTATTAGACAATCGCCGCAAACAAAACCTAGCAACGCATCATAGTGAATTTGCAAAGGCTATTGCTTATGAAGGTTCCTGATATCAAACCCGAAAGCCTTTGTTTAGCACCGTGGACTCACACATATCTTAGCCCACAAACTGAGCGTAGATTGTGCTGTGCTAGTAGAGAGCCTGCACAAAATTTTGAGCAGTATATTGATACAGAAAGTGGCACTGGGGAATACAAGCCATTGACACTAGAACAACACTGGAATAGTGATCATATGCAAAGTGTCCGAAAGCGTATGATGAATGGGGAAACACTGTCAGAGTGTGATGTGTGTAACAATAAGTTGTTAAATACTGATGTATACAAGGACTATTTTTGGCATTTGTTTAAACAAAAATACGAAAGCATATGGGAGAACACTGACGAAAACGGGCATACAACATTAAAACCAGTTAGTTGGGATTATCGTTTTAGTAATCTATGCAACTTCAAATGTCGAATGTGTGGCGACATGTTGAGCAGTAGTTGGGAATCAGAACAAAAACAAAACAATATGGTTAATTGGGATGATCCCAAAAATAACTGGATGCAAAAGTCAGTTCGTCAACAAATTAGCAAGTTCCAAGACACACAAGTTGAAGCTGAATTTTTACAAGCAGTACAAGAGCATAGAATTGAAGAAATATACTGGGTAGGTGGCGAACCGTTAATGTATGAACAGCATTGGCGGTACATGAAACAAATAATTGATTTAGGAGACGGACCAAACATTTATGCAAGATACAATACAAATCTTAGTAGGATTGAATATCGCGGTATTAACTTATATACTGATATACTTGCTAAAATTAGGGATTGGCAAGTGTGTGCAAGTATTGACGGAACTGGACGAATTGGGGAATATATTAGAACCGGTCTCGTCTGGGAAAAATGGAAAGAAAACTTCAAACAAGGAGTTGAATTAGCCAAGCATCCCAGGCAGATGCGTATAGATTTTACACTAACATTGCCTGGATTGTTTGAGATGGTAAACATTGACAACTTTGCTAATCAGCTTGGAGTTGGAATACTAAGTAAAGTAGTATTCAGCTTCACGCCTGACATTATATTAAGTCCTTTGGCTTTACCTCGAGATTTATTGCACTTACAAATTGATAAAATAATACCACAGTTAAGCAATCAAACATTAATTGATACACTTGAGCAGTTAAAAACAAGACCTGTGTTTATGGAACAATGGCCTAATGAATGGCAACAAGGACTTAGTAAAGGAAAAAAGAGAATACTTAGACTTGAAGAAATACGTAAAGATTCGTATGGAATGGAACAAATATTACAACAACAAGATAATGAGTTGTTAGAGTGGTGGAAATCAATTGCTTGATCAAATTAACATAGTACTTAGAGATTGGGATAGTGAAAGTTTTGTTACTGTACACATTGATGTACACGACAACACACTATCACGTAAATGGCTAACATCATTAAACAATGTTATAGATTCTAATTTAATATTAGAAAAAAATTATTGTTTTATGGGTTTTGCTAACAACGACCGTAACGGAAATTTTATTATAAATGAAATTAACAACAGTGTCCAGGCAATTAATAATAGCCAGTTAGACTATACAATTGATGATGTGTATAGTTGGGGGAACTGTATTATTCCAGGTAAACGTGCGCCTGACTCAGCTGCCGGAGGTCCAAATCATGATGCTATGAATCAATTGCACTATCATTTTGAAAAACTGCAAGGTAGTAGTACTAACATAAGCAGTTACTACACACAAGCTGATCCAGAAACCCGTTGGCACATACGACAATTAAATTTATTGTGTCACGAATTTGAATGTTGGGCATTAAGTTATCGCAAACAAGTACAAGCACCGGAATGGCAACGCCCTAGTCAATTAATGTGTTGGCTGCAAGCACCAAGATTTAAATTAGATGCTACTGACTATGAATTATTTGGGATTGAGACATTAAATAGACCGCTAGGCGGTGTATATGTTGGAGTAAATAAAGCTGTAGGAAAACATCATTGGGAAGTGTTTTGTGACGAAGGCCCTGACGCAGTAATAGATAACTTAACAACTAGTAACTTGGCATCGCAAACAGAAGCAGCTGCAGACTTTGACATTGAATGGGCAAGAGATCCTGGTAGTTATAAATTTCAACAAGATGAGATTGCAGAATTTAAAAATTGGCTAGTACGTAATAATTTTGATCCTAATGATAAAAGTTTAACAATAGGTCATCCACAAGTTGCAAGTGTAGATTTAAAACGTAGTTTTGGAACTGAGGATTACCAACAAATATGGGCAGTATTACAAAATCATTTAGATGTATATAGCATTAGTACTAGCAATAAGAGTACAGTCTATCAATATAAATGGAACGATCGTGACTACAAACAACGACAAATTGAGGTACTTAAATAATGGCCACAGCTCGACAAAGGCAAGATCGAATGAACTATGAACAAACTGTTCAAAAAAACAAAACAGACAGAAAGGAGCGATCAATGTTTAAGTGGATTAAAAAGCAATATCAACAAATTAAATCTGATATTGCATATCGAAAAAAACTAAAACAGTTACGTAAAAGAGATCCGTTTATTTACAAATGAGATATCGTATATTATTAGTTGCACTAGAAGCAGAACTGCCTTACAAACAAGCACCGGGCGACTACAAAGTAGTGTACACAGGTGTAGGCAAAGTTAATGCAGCGTTTGCAGCCACACAAGCTATTGCAGAAGCACACAGCCTGGGCTTTCATCCTGAAGTATACAACTACGGCACAGTTGGTAGTTGCAACAAAGACTTGCAAGGTATGTATCGTATTACCAAGTTTGTGCAGCGTGATATGAACGCAGAGCCACAGGCACCAAGAGGCGTTACGCCGTTTGAAGCAGGATTACCTTACTTGGATTTTTCGCCTGACATGAAACACGGTCTTACATTAGGCACAGGTGATCAGTTTGTACATGAACTAGAGCAGTGGGTAGTACAAAATAATATTGATGTAGTTGATATGGAAGCGTATGCTATTGCACATGTATGCAAACAAATGAATGTACAGTTCACATGCTACAAATATATAACCGACTATGTGGGTACGCCACATCAAGCAGATACATGGCAAACAAATGTAGCAAATGGTGTAACTGAGATTCTTAAAGTTTTGTAATGCAATTAGACTTGCACGGCATAAGACATTATCAAGTTGACCGCGAAGTAGAAAACTTTGTGTATTTAAATCAACATGCGTTACCATTAACTATTATATGCGGAAATAGCCATAAGATGATTGAATTAGTAACACATGCACTCGAAACAATTGGTTGCGAAATATCCTGGCCAAGATATGGCACAGTAATAATAAGGAGGTTGTAAATGGAAGAAATAGAAATTATTTTATATAACATAGTATTTTGGACTGCTTATATGGGAATAGGTAGTATACCTTATCGTATGTTTCAACATTCAATAGACAATGCATAGTAAAATAACTTGGGGCATTAGTGCCAACAGCCACGATGCTGCACTAGCAGTATTCAACAACGACGGATTAGAATTTGCTAGTCACAGCGAACGTTTCAGCGGTGTTAAGAATGATGCACATTTAAACACAGCGTTGATTGATTATGCTAAACAATGGGGAGAACCGGATGAAATCATTTGGTATGAACGTCCTTTTAAAAAAACACTGAGACAGCTTTGGGCAGGCCAGGGTTGGAGGTATAATGAAAACAATATTAAAAGTTATCTTAAAAGCTACAAACTCGATGCTCCTATTAAGTGTGTTGATCATCATCTTAGTCATGCTGCCGCTGGTTATTATACTAGTAACTTTAGAGATGCTACAGTCATATGTATTGACAGCATTGGCGAATTTGAAACCTTTACAGTCTGGGAAGCCAAAGACACGGAACTAAAACGTGTTTACACACAAGGTTATCCACACAGCATAGGACTTTGGTACAGTGCAATGACTCAACGTATAGGATTAAAACCAAACGAAGATGAATACATTCTTATGGGTATGGCGGCGTATGGCGATCCTAATAGATTATACAATGATATAAAAGAACATTTTGTTGTTGAAGGATGGGATCTGATTAGTACTGTTGCTACTAGATTTTATATCGAAGAACCGGCTACACTGTTTTGGGAAAATTTACATAGAGGATGTCAACGCTGGCGTCCTGATCTTGATACAGAACAAGATATGTTTGATATTGCCGCAGCAACGCAAAAACTGTATGAAGATATGTTTAGAAAAGCATTGATATGGATGCAACGAAATGTAGACAGTAAAAACTTAGTTTTAATGGGAGGATGTGCATTAAATTGCAGTGCTAATAGCATAGCATATGATTACTTTGATCGAGTATGGATTATGCCTAATCCTGGTGATGCTGGCAGTGCAGTAGGAGCAGTGTTAGCACATAAAAAACAACACATGAAGATGGATCATGCATTTTTAGGATATGACATAAAAGGAGAATACCCAGTTTTACAAACAGTCAAGGAACTTGCCGAGACTGGCATCTGCGGAGTTGCTAACGGCAAAGCAGAGTTTGGCCCGCGGGCTTTTGGTAATCGTAGTTTGCTTGCTGATCCTCGTGGCCATGACATCAAAGACAGAGTCAACAGAATTAAACGAAGACAAGAATTTAGACCTTTTGCTCCAGTTATACTAGAAGAATATGCAAGTGATAACTTTGAAGGATACTACAACAACTATATGCAGTATACCTCAACCTGTAAGCATCCAGACTTGTATCCTGCAATCTGTCACGCAGACGGAACAAGTAGAGTACAAACAGTTGCTCCAGACGGCAGTGGCATACGAAGACTACTCGAAGCGTGGCACCGAAAAACAGGATGCCCAATGTTACTGAACACAAGTTTAAATATTAAAGGCAAACCCATAGTAAATGACTTAACAGATGCTCAAGAATTTGCTACAATGTATGGCGTTAAGGTTTTTACATAAATAATATATTAACAAAGGAAATAACAATGTCAGACTTAGAGGTACTCAAACGAAATGCAGGCCTTAATGAAGGTTCAGAATCTATGAAGATTAAAGTAGTCAATAGTGGTTACGGATCTGACCTAGGGTATAAAGAAGCTCATATAATTGGACATGAGCTAGATCATCGAATGGCTCCAATTCTTAAAGTACGAATTAAAGATATCAATCTTGGAGATCCCGTTACTGCTGAATGGCGAGGTAACGAGTGGGTCGTAGACATGGACTAAAAGAAAATACTAATGCGTAGCACAGAATTTACAAATGAAGATTTAGGTACTATACCTGATGCAGCCACTATAGTAGCAGTTGCAGCGGCTGCCAAAGTAAGTGTGGCCGCAGTTAAAGGTATGCTTAAAACTGCTAAAGGTGCATACAAAGTTAAAAAATTTATTGATCGAATGGGAGATAAACTAGCACAAAAAGTAACCGAAGGTCCTAACGATCCTGACATTTTTAAAGCAATATTTCTTGCAGGCGGACCTGGCAGTGGTAAAAGTTTTGTCAGTGGCAAGTTATTAACAGGAACTGGTTTAAAAACAATCAACAGCGATGACATATACGAATACTTGGCAAAGAAAAATAACTTAGATTTGTCAGATCCCGATGTTGTTTATAGTAAACAAGGACAAGATGTTAGAGATCGTGCTAAAAAACTCACTGGCATGCGTAAAGGTGGTTATTTAGAAGGACGGTTAGGTGTTATTATTGATGGCACAGGTAAAGATGTAGCCAAAGTAAAACAAGACTCAGATGCTCTTAAAGAATTAGGGTACGATACTATGATGTTGTTTGTTAACACTAGTTTAAATATTGCACAACAACGTAATAAAATGAGACCACGACAGATACCCAGCAAAAACGTAACATCTATGTGGGAAAAAGTACAGCAAAATATTATGCAATTCCAACAAGTCTTTGGTGCTAAAGACTTTCATGTTGTTGACAACAGTGGTGGGCTTGAAGATCCTGATCGTGCAAAAAACTTTGATGTAGTACGAAAAGAAATTAAATCATTTTTAGACAATAAAAATTATAATCGCATTGCAAAGCAATGGCTTCAAGATCAAAAATAACTTTCTAATTCGCCTTTGCGTTTGAGATCTTGTGTAGCACAACTTATCCCACTATCAAAGAAGTATTTGTGTCTTTGCTCGCATATAATAGGTGTAATACCGTGAGATTCACAAAACTTAAACACTGGACTGTTATAACTACTAAACACAACGTTTTGTTCATCTAGTACTAAACAATTTACATCAAACACTGTTTCTTTAACAAAACCTGTCCATTCTGTCAAGTATGTATCAACAAAAGTTTTAAATTTATCAGTTGGATTTTGGTTGTGTACATACCAACGCCCGTCCCAGTTTTCGTATGTAAATTTTCCTATTTCCATTGCTGCCATTATGGTACTATCCCAAATCTTATGTACTTCCCAGCCTGGAAAACTCTCTTTATAGTTTATCTCAGCATCGTGTAAGCTACTGAGAATAACACCTGGTTTGAGTATAGCAAATACACTATCCCCGTGCCCGTCTGTTTTTGCTTGTCGTACTGTAAACCGATCATCTAATACATTTTCTTTAATCCATTCAACTTGATGTGGTTGCATGAAATCACTGTTATCAAAAAATATATCAGTGCCACATCTTACAATACAACTTGCTGCGGCATTAATCATTGGATGATTGTCAATCCATTTTCCTTTGTGTACATCAATTACACTCCCTGGGTATTGTTGATTAACATCATTGCAAATATCATCTGTTTCAGGTATAGGTAATATACGTAATAATTTTTCACCTAACACAATTTGCCAATCTCTTGGAGTTAATGGAGGAGGAGTAACTCCAGTATTGTTTACTTGCTGTAGTTGAAATTGATCTTTATTGGGTAAGTTTGGACGCATTACCCGGGCACCGTATTCTTCTATTAATTTTTGTAGATTATTAAGATCTTCATTGGTTTCATGTAATATTTGCCCAAGTTGATCTCGTGTGTTTGCATCTTCAATAAAATCAAAGTAATCAGGAGTATAAACACTTCCAACAATTACTTCTTCAAGTGGTTGCCAACTGGTGTAGGCTTTTATTTTTGACATAATAACTCCTTATAAACATTATTTACTGATTCAATACATGCTTGGGTAAATTTATATGCATTGTATTCGCTTGTACGCATTGTTTGAGCTGTCCATAATGGACCCACTATATTAGATAATCTTTGAATTTCATTTATTAGTGCTATACATCTTTGTGTATTATCTTTGATTTTATCATAACTATGATCAATAACATCATCGTACACATTGTAGCCCTCATCACGTAAATGTGCAACACTGTATGCACCGCTAGCAATTACAAACGGCTGTTGATACTTTATACATTTATAAGTTTTTTCAGTTAAAAATACACCATTGCTGCCATCGTTATCAAAATGAGTTTCCATTACAACTTGAAAATAGCTGTTAGTATAAAGAAATTGATTTACTTGTGAATGATTATTGTGTAAGTCACTATTGTTGTTGTCAGCATACATGGGTTGTTCAAATTTAAATGTATTATACCAATCAATACCATTGTCTAGATCACTTAGTGATATTGGATTATCCAAATGATCAGTAGGTTCAATTACATCTTTTGCAGTATTATAACTGTACAGTGCATCAATCAATAATCCTTTGCCCCACAACTGGCTAGTAATAGTACCTCTCCAATTTTTATGATGACGATTAAGCAAAGTAAATGTATATACTTTTGTATATACATCTGGCGTAAAAATTTGATGTCTGTTTATTCTAGCAAAAAAGTTTACATGGTCATTAAAATAAACACCATTCTTAACTGTACTTACATTAGTATTTGCACTAATAAACCGCCAACTATCTGGCAAGTTCCATTGTTTGCATAAATCATCAATACGTTTACTAATCAGTTTAGGATTATCTCCTTCGTGATAATAAAATAATAGTTGTATACGATTGTTTTGGATGTGTTCAAATACTGCTTTTGGAATTAATTTAATATAATCAATTTCAAAATCAAACCAACTAAATGCTATAGGATACCATCCTGTGCTGTTTGTGTCAGTAACACTGTATTGTAATCCTGCACGATCAAAAAACTCTAACAATCTTAAATTCACAACACGTGGCCACGATTGGTCCCAGTTTTTAGCATTAGGATCTGCTAAGTTTGGTATAGGTTTTCCTGTTACAGGATCTAAATTATCATAAACAAATATCATTTAAATAAAAAATTGTTTTCCATACGTTGTAACATTCGACTGAGCTCATCCCATAATACACGTTCAAATTCACCTCCATAAAAATAATTGAAGTTGTGCTCTACAATTGGAATAGCATGCTTGTGTAATTGATTTTGTTCTTTAAGACTTAGGTTGTCAATATCTTTAAGTAATTTTGCAATTTTTTCTAATCTGACAAAATCGTCTTGTTCGTCATCATAACTTTCATCCCATATAGAACTAAATGTTTTAAATCCATATCGATGCAAATAATCTAGACTGTTAGCCGAGCTTGCTAGTACAAATGGCATTTTAAGACATATAGGTTTGAATGTTTTTTCAGTTAGATGATTGCGTTTTCCAAAAAATACTGTTTCAGTAACAACATGCAGCAAACTTTGTTCACACAAGTCAAATAAACTTAACCAACAACTGTGCATAGGGTGACCGGATTCGTTGGGAAAATCTAATGGTAAATTTTGCTCGCTAAGTATATTAACGATGTCAGGATATCTTTTACTAAAGCGTTGAGCAATTGTTAGTATATTAGACTGCTCTTCCGGACAAATTTGTGGAAATGACGTCAATGAGTTCTTGACACCTAGCTGGTTCATCATGTAAAATAGTATTACACGATGATCACGTTTACCACCTATAATTCGATTAGGGTTTATCATGCTGTATTTTAATTTGCGATCTTCTGGAGCACTTATTAAAAAAGTTTTATCATACCCTCTGTACCAATCAAGCGCCGCCCACCCATGGAAAAAATAATAGTAATGATTAAGTTCGTAAAAATCACAAACTTTTTTAGCCGCCTCGCTTCGAAACTCACTGCTAACCAAACCGCTAAACAGTGCCCCACTACCTTCACACAAGTCTTGTACACTAGCATCAATTGTTGTAAACAAGTCGTAATGAACATCCAAATGTATTGGTTCTTGATCATGAAAAATTATATACTTGTCCTCAATACTTTCATTTCCATAATTAAACAAATTTTCAGGACGAGTTGTACCAGGTGGATCACAATAAAACATTCGAGTATTTCGAATATTTTTATCAATAAAAGGCCAGAATATATTATTATAAATTTCGTCGATTCTAATCATGTATGATGTATTCTATATAGGAAAAGCACCTGGGGTATTGCCTCACGAAATGTGTGTTGAAAGTATACTTCATGCTCAAACATTGTCCCGCACTAGGTATTTTTGGATACTCAATTACTTAGTTGACTACAAACAGCATGATTTTCTTTATGAACCAAAACCATGGGAATCAACACAAAGACATGCGTTTGGCAGTGTGTGGCAGAAAGACAGTGGAACATACCTAATACCCAAACAAGGCTACACGGATACCCATTACCACAACACACAGCTACGCACATACACTGATATGACATTGTGGGACAACACAGGCACAGTTAAAGATTTTGACTACACTTGGCATCCTGATTATAGCAGTCCAGCTTTTTTATATAAGTTTGGAACTCAATGGCAAAAAACAGGCGGACCAATATATGCAATGCCTGGTGCTAAGGATGACAAGTATGTTAGTCAAAGTAATAGCCTAGCTGTTGCCGTTGCTGATATACGTTGTAGCATTGCACACACGAATGCACCATCTTGTACAAACATAGATAAAACGTTTAGATTTTTTGACACTTATTTAGGTACACTAAAACGCATTGCAAACTATTATAGTAACAAAGAGTATATTTGGATTACCAGTGATTGCTGTGATTACAGTAGCTTTGATTTTAGTTGGCATCCCGAAACATGGCAAAATCAAATGTTGCATGTATTTGCTAGTAATGAACAAAAGTTTGGCGACACTTTTTTTATGCATGTACCAACATTTACAAATAAGATACAAGAGTTTGAATTGCTTGAATGGTACGATTTAAACTTTGTTGATGATATTATTGTGCCTCGTACTGTGCCAAATATTATAAAACACAACAGCAACAGTCACGTAAATGAAATTGCAAAGCATGCATGGCCCGGGCATTATGCGTTGTTTACTACCCAACATACAATTAATTTACCTCCTGTGCCTACAATGCCACTGTGGAGATCAAAAACTAGAGCTGTTGTTCCATTAACTTCAAGTGGCAGTACAACACTAATACCTAAAGATGCAGTTGCTGGAACTATTGCACAATTATACGACTATCCTTATGTAGACTTAACTTTTAAAAATTATACAGATACACCTTTAGACATTGTTTTTATTAGCAACGGGGAAACAAATGCAGAAGCAAATTATAATGCCCTACAACGCAGTACAAGCGCCTGTAGCAACCGAGTTATGCGTATAGACGGTGTTAATGGACGTGTAGCCGCTTACCATGCTGCAGCCAAAGCTAGTAACACTCCTTGGTTCTTTGCAGTGTTTGCTAAGTTAGAAGTTGAATCTAATTTTAATTGGCAATGGCAACCAGACTTTTTACAATCTCCCAAGCACTATATATTTCATGCTCGCAATCCAATCAATGGATTAGAATATGGACACATGGCAATGATTGCATACAATAAAGAACTGGTTCTTGCAAATAATGGGCATGGATTAGACTTTACATTAGATAATTTACATGAAGTAGTCCCAATATTAAGTGGAACTGCACATTATGCAGTTGATCCTTGGATGGCCTGGAGAACTGCATTTAGAGAAACATTAAAATTACTAGATGACAATACAACTATTGAAAATCAATATCGTTTAAAATGTTGGTTAACAGCAACCGGCAATCATGACTGGAGTGCAATAGGAGCAAACAATGCACAAGAATTTTATACAAGTGTTGATGGAAATTTTGAAGATTTAAAGAAAAGTTATGATTGGGCTTGGCTAAAACAACACTTTACCCGGCTACACAAGAAATTACTTGATCAGCAATATACTCAACTTCAAGATCAGTAAGTTCTGGATACATTGGTAATGATAACGTATGTCTAGCTAACGCACCTGCTGTACACATTCCTTTAGGACCTTTAAACTCTGGAAATCTTTCGTGTAAAGGTGTTTGGTAATGTATCTTTGTTTCTATTTGCCTTGTATCCAATTTACGTTTTATTTCATTTCTATTTTCAATATTAATAACAAATTTACTTATAGCGTGATTTTTTAATTCACTTCGTGTTATTAGACATTCAATCCGGGCTTCAGTAAATCTTTCAATCCAATATTCTGCTATTTCTTGACGTTTAGTTTGCCATTTGTCAATGTAACGACTCTTTACTAACATTTGAGCACAATCAATTTCACTCATACGACTGTTGGTTCCGTACTGTGAACTTTGTTGCCAGTCTTTCCCGTTTGTACGAAAGTGATTAGAAAAGTTGTACAATTCAATATCATTTGTTACAACTGCACCACCGTTGCCATAACTGTTAAAGTTTTTCATTGGATCAAAACTAATAGCAGTATCAGCAACTCGTTTACATCCAGCTGATAACCAATGTTGTGCACCATCTTCTATTAATTCAGTATTGGAAAGTTTCCAATTTTTATTGTGTATACGTTCTTCCCAAGGATCGTTGACTTGTTTGCCAAAAATTCCAACCAATACAGCGGCATCAATGCTTTCATCAATTTCATTTTTGGTATATGTACTCACGCCGTGGCTGTTGCAATCAGCAAATTGAACTTTCCAACCAGCGGTTAAAAATGCATTTGCAGTTGCAATATAAGTAAATGTTGGAAGTAATACTAGAGGAGTTTCAACAATAAGTTTGTTCTTATTAAATCTTGCAATAGTTTCTAGTGCTTGCGTACCGCTATGCATTGTGATTGCATAACGAACATTATTTTTCTTTGCAAGCCAATTTTCAAATTCAATAGTTTGATTACCGTCAATCAGTTTTCCGCTATGATACACAGCGTCACTTGTGTCGAGTATTTCAGTCTTGAGATTGAGGTACTGCTTTTTCAGACCAGTAAACGGAATCTTTAAACCATTCATAGTAGCGTTCAAACCCTTCTTCTAAGTCAACTTTAGGGTCAAATCCTAAATCAGCTCTAGCCGAATCAATATTTAACGCACCTCGGCTGGGAAAATCCATATCTTTGTCTTTTACATTTATTGTTCCGTTACCAGCAATTTTTACAGCTAACTCGGCTGCATCATATAATGTCCAACTATGACTTTTGGTAATGTTATATGTATTGTTGGCTGCTTGCGGAATAGTTGCTGCTGCAACAACACCGTCGGCTGCATCTGTTACATACGTAAAATCTAATGTTTCACTTTTACCGTTTACACTAAGCTCTTTGCCTTGCATTGCCGAGATCATAAACTTACTTACAACTCGATCTTGTACATCCAAAGGACCATAAACTGCACTTGGGCGAATAATAACATGCTCAATACCACATTTACGTGTGTAATCTTTAACTAACCATTCACCAGCTAGTTTCATAATACCGTATTGTCCTTGTGGATTCATTGCGGCATCTTCTTTAACATCATCTTCAAAACTACCATAAACCATACTACTGCTTATGTAAACAAATCGTTTGCTACTATACTTGGCACTAAGTTCCAATAAGTTAAGTAATCCTTCACTCATAGTTCTACTACCACTTTGAGGATTAGCATTTACTACTTTTTGTCTTGGAAAACTTGCTAAATGCACAATTGTTTCGGGACGATATTTGTTAAAAATAGCTTCCATACGACCAGAGTCGCAAATATCAACATTGTATATTTCTTGCGTTCTTATTTTCTTTGAACGCTCGCCAATCAAATAGTTGAGTTCGTCATTAGGTATAAGTCCGTTGTAGTTGGTCTTAGTGTCAGTAACAACTACATCATAGCCTTGTTCTTCAAGTTGACTTACAACATGATGCCCAATTAACCCTAATCCACCTGTTACTAAAACTGTAGGAATAACGTCTCTATCTTCACTCATTTGATTTCCTAAATATTTTTGAGTATTTCGTCTGATTCTTCTTGTAGCATCTCAGCTATAGCAGGTATGTCTAAAACAAAATCCATATTCTTTATATTAACATCATTATCAGCAACAAAAGTATCTAAGATTTCGTATAGCTCATCAATATTAGCGCCACGTTTCCGCAGACGTTCCATATTAATTGTTTTTTGTTTACCGTTAGTGAGTTTAAAAATTACTTTTCGAATTACTTCTACAGGGATAATTTCTTTGTCAACACTGTTAACAATCTTTTCCCATTTTTCGATTTGATTTTCAGGTAGCTCCATCAGTGGTTTTAGCCTTTTTAGTGCGTGTAGTTTTAGCACGAGTCTTTACGACTTTGGGCTTCATTGCAGCAGCATCTTTGGCTAAGCGTTTACTTTCGGCTATTAGTGCCTTGGCTTCAGCTTCCATGCGTTTGCTTTGAGCTAGCAAGTCATGACTAATACTAGCATCGTCTAACGCTTGAGCTTTTGCAGCATCACTGCCAGCAATTTCAGCACTATTAACCGGTAGTGCCGGAGCACCAATTTCACGACCAAAGTCGTCTTGCTGACCTACTGTACCAGTCATTCCTGATTGATTATCTAACTGTTGTAGCCGAGTAACAGCATCCTCACCAGCTTTCATTTCAGTAATAATACTATTAAGTTCTGATAGAATAACGCTACTTTTTGAATTAGCAATTACTGTAATTTCTTTTGTTTGAACTTTTTTAAGCATGCCTTCACCATGGCATGTTTGTAACATATTACGTCCATCTGAAAACAATTGACGATTCATTACATCAGCTAAACTTTCAGCAGATTGTGCTTCTGGTGTTTCAATAACTTGCATTAGTCGATCATGCATGCCAACAGCCATTGTTTCCGTATAAACTACTAGTGCCATATGAGCTTCATTTGGGACTTCTCTAAAAACAATAGCAACCTTTCGATCACCGTGTCTTCCAACGTGTTTAATCATCTTTTTGGTCTCCTACAGTTTCTTCTTCATTAGTGTTATTCTCGTCAGCTTTTACTTGTGCCGCTGCAACAACAACGTTTAAAAAGTTAGTCAACTTATCAAATGTCTGACCAACAGTGGTTAATTCTTGTGCTTCAAATGCACCGCGAGATTGAGCAATTTCAATAATAGTTTTAATGTTAGTCAAATCTTGAACGTTAAGAGTAACATCATCTGGATTTTTTGTTTCTTCTGTCATACTAATATTTACCGTCAATTACAGGGCATGTAAAATAATCATGCCGCTAGTTGATATGGAACCCAATCACCAAACTCTGGTTCTGGATTAGGGTTGCTATGTATAATCCATAATGTTTCGCAGTAGTTTGGATCACCCCATGTATTCCACGGATATCCATCTGTAAACACTACTAATTTTTGAGGTTCAATGCCCTCTTCTTTAAGGAAGTTAAATATGCATTCATATGAAGTGCCGCCACCTCCTTTAAGTTCGTATTCGCTAATATCTTGACCACTGTCACTATCAAAAACTTGATAGTTATATACTTCTGTGTCAAATGTAAACAAATGTATTTTAAATGTACCAAATTGTTGTGTAATGCCGTATATTTCACTTATCATATCTCGGCCCATTTCGTTAGTAATACTACCACTTAGATCCAATCCAATTGCAATATCAATTGCTTCGTCGTTGTTCATACCAGGTAGTACTGCATCAAAATGCCAACCTTTGCGACTTACTTTTGCAAATGTAAAATCATTTTTAATTAAACTTTGAATATTCATTTGCAACAATTCTCTAAAGTCCATTTGAGGCTCAGTGAGATCTTTAATAATACGTTGTATGCCAGCTGGTACTTTTCCAGCTTCACTTGTACTAGCCGCATTAATTAATGCTTCTTTCATTTCATCTTTAATTTGTTCTTTTTGTTCTTTGGTTAACGGAATTGGCTTACTAGTATCGTGTCCTTCTTCACCAGGTCCTGCACCTTCTTCATTTGCATCATCGGCATCAATGTGTTCATCTAATAGTTTGTCAATTAAATCATCAATATTAATTTTTTCTGCATTTTCGTACAGTTCATCATATATTTCTTCGCTTGCAATATCTTTGTATTTAGGATCATACAATGCCGGAACTGTTGTAATAAATTGTCCTACCTTGTGCCACTTGAGATCTCCATTTACAGCATAGTCGCAAGCAACATTCCAAAGTTGGTGATCTCGTTCACCTTTACGACCAAAATGATCATATGCTACATGCAATACTTCGTGCCCAAACAAAAATTCAACTTCTTTTTGAGACAACATTTCAATGAATCGACTGTTGTAATAAAAATGTCTCCCATCAGTTGCGGCAGTAGTACACCACTTATCGGCATTTACTAATTTAAGTCGTGTAGCCAAGTTACCAAAAAATTGATTGTTTAGCAACAACCCAACTCGTGCTGTAATAAGTTTTTCACGCATTTCTGCATCAAGTTTAGGGTCAGTATCACCTAGTAGATATTTAAGAGGTTTATTATTAGATTTAGCATCAGTTTCTAGACTCATTCCTATATCCTCTTTTCTAATTTATACATATATTATAGCACAATGAATATGTATTGTCAACCATATTTAATCAATATTCTGACTAAACTTCAAAGAAAACCATGTCAAAACTTCATGATTTTTTAGATATATACGTATTTTTGCTGGAACTGCTATGCTCCAAGCCCAATCAGGATTACATAGTTCTGCAACCTCTGGGTCCGGCCCAAGGCTAACCATGTATCGCATTTCATCCCAAGTTTTAATTTCATTCCATATGCTCATTTCTAAACTTGGGCCATATGTTTCGGTTAACCATGCATGACATTTAGCCCAATACAATGGACCTTTATCATGTGCCATTCTGTTTTCAAACGCAATTGCATAATCAAAATGACGTTTGAATGTAAATCTACCATCAAGTTTTTGTATTTCGTATTTCATTGAAGATTAGAATTTCCAAACTTTAACACATACATCATAGCCAGCCTTGGATCATTGAACCATATTTTTAAGTTAACTTCATCACCTGCATACAAACAATAAAAACCCCAGTCTTCAGTATTTGGTCTTCCAAATTCTATACAGAGATCTTTAATCATTCTTGTTAGATTTTGTTGATCGTTATGGTCAAAACTACGAGTGTGCAACACAGCTCCTTCAGGATTCTGCATTGCACGATTTAGTTGACCCTCTCGATTAAGCGGCCTGGTTGGACTTAACAATATATTTGCCATATTTTTCATATAACCGATCAAAGTTTTTAAGTTTAGTTGGTTGCATTGGTAGTTCGTATGTAGTTAATGCAATCCTTGCACCCATAACAACAATTTCAGTTTCAAAATTGTCCATCATATAAGCAAAGAAGTTATCAACATACTCGTGCCATTTTTTATCATTAACACTGTCATCTTCGAGACTTGCTTTTAGCTCGTAACACAAGCTAACAACTAAACTGTACATTGCACTGATCTCTTTTACTTTAAGTTCTTTTACAGAACCATCTAAGATATCCTCAGGATTTGGTAGATCACCTGCAAACTTACGATGTGCCATAAACTTAATAGCAAGTCCTTCACCAATCGTACCAGCAATAAGATCTGTTAATCCACTTGGATCAGTACCGTCATCATCTTCAATAAGTTCACTTACAAAACTCCAAGTACGTGGTGTAGCAAAAGAACGACTTGAGCTTTTAGGATCAAAATCATATAAGTCTTGTTTTGCAAATTGCAAATAACCTACAACGTCTTTGTGTTCGTTGTTTTGTACAGCCCAATCTAACCAGCAATTAAAATCAGGACGCATTTCTAAATGTACGAAACGGTTAGCAAGCGGAGTAGGCATACGATATGTAACACCTTTGTCACTTTCTCTATTACCAGCTGCAATCATTACTACATTATCGGGTAATTTGTATTGTCCAATTCGACGATTAAGTATTAACTGGTACGATGCAGCTTGTACAGCAGGAGCACTACTGTTCATTTCATCAAAGAATACAGCCACAATGGGAAACTGGGATGCAAGTTCTTCACTTGGTAGCTCTACAGGTGGTGCCCAGTCCATAACACCTTTCTCTTTATTGTAAAAAGGAATACCTCGTATATCAGTTGGATCCATTTGACCCAAACGTAAGTCAATCATTAAACCGCCCATTTTAGCGATAATGCTTTCGACTATCTCACTTTTACCAATACCGGGAGGACCCCATAAAAACACAGGGCGTTTTTTAGCAAAGCACTTTTGAATTGCATTTGTTGCTGTTAACGCCGTTACTGTTCTTGTCTCTGACATATGTTGCTCCTAATTTCTAACTTTATATATATAGTATACGGTACAATTACTCATATGTCAACCGGATAATGTCAGAAAATTAAGGAAAAGTACCATAGTATGGTACTGTTTTTCTTAGACTTTTTTTAGTAGCACCAATTATTTCATTATTTTCTACGTTTCTGCACACTCTAATACCTGGTTGTATCCATACATTGTCTCCTACAACACAATCTTGTACTATGCCAGCATGGGTGCCTACATAAGAATTTTTCCCCAATCTAACATTTCCGTACATTTCTCCATGTCGTTGTATTTGAGAATTTTCTCCCACCTGTGTATGGTGCCCTAAAAACGTGTGCCCAAACAAACTAACAAAATCTTCCACAACACAATGAGGTTCAATTGCAATCCAATGCCCAAGATAAATGTTTGTGCCTAACTTTGTAGATTTTGTACTAACATACGAACCTTCTTCAATAATATTAATACACTCTAAATTGTGTTGTTGTATTAACTGCATAAACTTATGTCGTTTTTGTGTGTTGCGTACAGAAATTTTGTCGTTCATTGGTAACCAATTTATAGCATTAAAGAACACAAAGTTTTGTTTGTAGTACTGTGCTAATTTTGGATTATCAAATACTGTTTCGCTGTTAATAACTGGAATACCCCAATATTCATCACCTTTTGTATAGTCTCCGTCCATAACACCGTAAACTTCGTATCCCATAGCTTCGGCAGCTTCTTCAAATATTGAGATGCCTGAGCTAGTGCCAAGAAATATTAATTTTTTCATCGGCGCATTTTCTTACCCAATGGGTTTTTTGGTATTGAGTCAACAAATGTAAATTGTCTTGGAATATTACATTTGGGTAATTTGTCTTGTAATAGGTCTTGTATTTGTGCTATGGTTATCTTTATATTAGGATCTGTGTGTTTGAGCTCAATATAGTCGCTTCCTAGTCGGTTGTGTTTTACAGCTAGCACTTCACCGTTAATACAATCACTTTCTGCAATAACGTTTTCTATCACTAGTAAACTTGCTTTAAATCCATTCATTTGTACATAGTCACTTGCACGACCGTTAAATCTAACTAAGTCATCGGTTACATGATCAAAGTAATCATTTGTTTTAAACCAACCATCTTCGCTATTAAAGTCTGCGGCATTTTCGCATACACCATCTCCACGCACCCATAACTCACCATCAACTAGTTTTATTTCGTATGGGCTTCCCTCAATAGGTTTAAAATCCATACAGTCAACATTTTTATCTCTAATGTTAGTAACACGAGTTAATGAAGGAGATGTTGTTTCACTCATTCCGTATGTGATGTAAAAATTTTCAGCACCTCGATCAAATGCAATATCTGCATGCTTTGGTAAAACTTGACTTGCTCCGGCATTTACATATTTGTATCCGTGAAAATTAAGTGTTGGATGTTGCAGTTTAAATTGTTCTAATGCCCCAGTTGATGTCATTAGTACATTTCCTAAGCCAGTAGGATTAGTAGCAGGAGTAATCATGGTACAAGTTTTATTCACCATAACTGCTGGAGCTAATACAATGTGCCAAAAGCCACTAGTAAACGCTGGCATTGTGCTAACATAATCAAGCGGATCATCTGGATCCCATCCAGGCATGCTTTGCACAACTCGAGCTGCATGTAATAATTGTTTTTCTTTGTTAACTACAATTTTATTAAGCCCAGTGGTGCCACTAGTTAGAAAGCATATAGCATCTTTGGGGCTTAACCGATCCATATTTTCTAACGTTCTTGTTTGAAAGTCTAGGGGGTTGAGTGGATTATTAATTAATACCGTACCACCTACTTCTTGCCATGCAGTGTACACGGCCAAGTGGTCTTCCCATTCTTTGCTTAACATATTAACGTATGGTTTGGATTTTAATTCTTTTTTGTATTGATTAATTTTATCTCTAAGAGATGTCCGGGTAAAGCATTTATTATTAGCCGTTATGATTTTCATTCTATTTCAAAGAGTCCATTTATCATTCCAGTAAAATTATTTAGTCGTCCATCTTTGAAGTCTAAATATTTGTGATCAATATTATTAACAATGTATTCAATCCCAGCAAACCATTGTTTACCTTCATCTTTATTTCCAAAGTTTTTCCAAAAATAGTTGTCCCATTCAGTCCAAATTGGACTTGTTACTTTTAAACATTGAAATGTATTCACTGGCCATTCTGGATAAACAATACTTCTCACTAGTGTTTCGTATACTCTTAAATTATCATAGGTTTTGGTGCCCCAATTTAACATTGGTTCTAGCCCTGGATTAGCTTTAAACCATTTGCGTACCAAGTGAGCTTGTTTAATTACTATTTCAGGAAAGTCACTTGACCAAAAAAAGTAAACCTTATCATAGTTGTCGTACATATGACCTGGTTTAGCAATTTTACCATTGTTAACTAGACTATCTATAAAATATAGTGCATATTTTCCGTCTTTAATTGTTACTCGGGGTTTATCAATACCACTAACAAATGCAACACTTTTACCAGTATCTAGTATTTGTTGTATTGGTTTTTTAATTGTTGGATCCCATCGAGTTTGGTATATAGGATTTAAATGCTCTGCAGTTTGGTAAATCCACGTATAATCTTCTCTGTGGTTATATGACTGTATTGCTTGCTCACTGATGTCAATATAATTAATATTAGTTTTAGGTGAGCGTTTTAAAATTTCGTTTATGCCAGGCGCAGTTGTATGTTTAAATTCATTTTCGATGTTGGTGGGATCTGCACTATTTTGGGTAACATTATTGTCTATAGTGCTATTCCAGACTGTCACTATTTCATCAATAAAACACCCACTGTCTAAAAATGCATTTACTATAGTTTGGCTGTCGCTACCGGCACTATAATCAATTACAACTATATCATATGTGTCTCGTATTTGTCGAGCCCGCATTTTGTACAATTCTAATATATCAATTTGGGGTTCAGTTTTCCAATCTTGTGCATTCCATATATGGTCGTCAAAATGCCAAGTTGGGTGAATATTTTGTTTTGTACCTTCTTCAAAGGCAGTAATTTTAGATACCATCGTGCTGTTTCCAACACGATAGTATCCTAATTTAGGGTTATCCCACGGATTCATTATTAAGTATGTTCTTTACGAATTGCTAAAAATGTTCCTAATGCCGGGAGCAATAGTACAATCAAATTATTTGTTGTACCACTTAGTGGTAATGCATTTCCTGTTTTAACACACAATGCATAAACTAATGCAAGACCAATACCAATAAGAATAGGTGTAGTGTTAAAACTCCAGTTACTTACAATGCCAATTACCATTGGTGCAACTGTAATTAATCGCAATAGTGCAAATGTTGTAAAGATGATCCAAATATCAATTTTAAATAATGCAACGGCTGTAACAAAAATAAACAGCCCACACATTGCTAGTCGACTAGTACGTACTGGATCTTCATTATTGGGAAGCATATCGTTTGCAACCATAGCACCAAAACTATTGTATGCTGTATCAATAGTACTAGCACTAGCACTTAAAATAGCTAATGTCATAATAATTAGACCAACCCCACCAAACAATGCTTCGAGTGTTGCAGTTGTACTTAATTTACCGTCAACTACTTCAACACCAGTGTGGATACCAGTTGCAGCCAATGCTCCAATACCTAGTGCAATAACTGTAAACAATGCACCAGCCCAAACAAATCCTTGCCAGGCACGAGCTTTGTCTTTAACAGCAAGTACCCGTTGATATAGTCCATTGTCGTTTACAAGACTTGCACTCATTAGCATTAATAAGTTAGCACCCATTGCATACATAATACTACCAAATACTGGACTTGCACCTTCTACACTTGAAAGTGTAGCACTAATACCTTCTGGGTTGCCATATGCAATCCAAGATCCAAAACCAAATACTGCTAGTAGTACAAGGAAACCAGTTTGTACTTTGTCAGTAGCAACGCTTGATTTTAACCCTCCCCAGAGTGTATACCCTAGAATACCAAGACTCATTACACATACTAATACTTCATAGCTTACAAGTCCGCCACTCATATATGCACTGATATTTCCTAGTGCAGTTAAGTTACCGATTAATGCATTTAATACACCGAGAATTGCAACCAATTGAAAAAATGCAGTTACACGTTTATCTTTATAACGCTCTCGAACAAACTGAATAGTAGTAAAACCATTAGGCATTTTTTTAAGAATATTCCATGCCAGGAGTGCCATTAAAGCCAAGCCGCCTAGTTGTGGAACTACAAACCATGTCCACCCAGCTGCACCTTTAGTAAAAGTAAAAAAACTAATCATCAACACACCTAGTGCAAATGTCCAGCTTGCTGTAATACTCATTGTAATATCAAAGATTGACAAATCTCTGCCTGCTAGTAAGTAACCTTCTTTTGATGTTTGATATTTTCGGTTAATGTTATAGCTCACATAACCCATGATCGCAATAAAGATCAATAATCCAATAATCATTGCATCCATTATATTCTCCTCGTAAATTGTTTGTTAAAAATTGCTAGATTTACATACGGTTGAAGCGGCGTTATGTACTAATAGAACAGTAAAGATAATAACATATCAAGCGTCACTTTAGATTTAAAACCGGCGTCAACTGATTGTTGGCGCTGCATAATTTAATTATGCCAGTATTACTAACGGTGTAAAAAAAGCAACGCGAACGTTGCTTTTAAGTTTGTCTGCAATACAAGTGTTGCTTAGAAGCTAAAACCAATTGTTGCAGTTGGGGTAATTTCTTCTTCATCAAGATTATAGTTAGCACCAAAAGTAACATCGGCTGGGCCCATGTTGTAGGCATAATCGCCACCAATATTTTGTAGTGGATCCTCGTCGTCACCGTTAGCATAAGCAGTTAACCTGTTTGAAGCTAGTACACCTTCAAACCCAAATACTTCTGCATCTGTGTCATATGTAATTGCACCAGAAGCGTCAGCAACTCCTAGATTAAAACCACCTAAACCGGCACCTACTACAATATTTTCGCTATCTAAGTTATAGTCGCCTGCAAAAGTATAAGCTCCAACTTTGTATGAACCTTGGATGTTACTAATGTCTGTGACGTCAGTACTCCAATCAGTAAGACCAAATGCAACTTGTGCATCGCCAACTGTTACACGTAGAGACTCTGCCATCACTGGAGCAGCTAGTGTGTGTTCGCCTTCAGCACCCGGCATAACACCTAAGTCATCACCAAAATGTACACCAATGCCTGAAACACTTGTTCCTACAGCCCAATTATCAAGTGTAAGATCACCACCGTCTGCAACAGAAAATTCAAGAGCAACTGCTCCCATTCCTGCATCAACGTTTAAGTCAACGCCCATAGATCCGCCAATATTTTCATTTGCTGATTCAGCAAATTTCAATTCAACTTCTCCTGAGATTGTAGGGTTTGCAAAAGCTGCGGTGCTTGACAAAGCAAGAGCCATTGCTGTAATAAATACATTACGCATTAAAAAATATCCTTTCCTGGGATTGTTTTTGATAGAGTATCAAAGAAACGTGGGCATTTATTGCCCACGTTTTATTTATAAAGTGTGTTTTTTTAAATCTTTAAATATCCTAAGAGTTGGAATATTGTATTAACAAATGTTGTTCATATGCAACACTATTTTTGGTTTACAAAAGCGTAAAACTTCTCCGCCGCTTCTAGCACAGCATCCGCCCCAGGAACAGTAGGCATCTCTACCTTAATAACAAAGTCTTCCGTGCCCATTTTGGTAACTGTTGTTTCGTATCCTGCAAACTTGGCGTGGTAATCCTGCCATACATTGTTCTGTGCCATCTCCAGCACCTTGGTGCGGATTTCATAACCATTTTTGTTTGTTGTGATTTTTGGCATTGCGGCTTTAAACATTTCAGCAACTTCCTGTGTTTGTTTAAAGATGGCTTCACCATATTTTGTTTCTATTGACATTGTATTCTCCTGTGTATGTGTGTACTACTAATATAGTGGTTAAATTGGTATTTGTCAACCACTAACGTAGTTATTTTTTGGCCTATACCAAATTTTTTGATGATGTAATTTTGCAAGAACATCAATAATAACTCGTTTGCCATTATGACAACTTGTTTCTTTTTGCAATTGAAACAATCCTTGTTCGATTGTATCAATATCTTTTATATCCAATTTAAAATTGTTATTGGGCTTCATCGTTGTATCCATTCTACTCGTACATAGTTTGCATCAAGTAGATCTCGGAATTCAATAGCATCGTGAATATCATCAAACATACGTGATACTACATGATCGGTAAAGTAACCTATAATTTCAATCATGTTCTATTACCTCTTAGAGCAAAAAATAATCCACCTACCCATAACAGTACGTGGAGGTTGTCATATAGTATAACGTCCCAGAAACTTTCTGGTTGTCCTACCCAGATAACACCTGTCATAATACTACAAATTGTAATACCACAAAAACGTGTTAGCATATCGCCATAGTCACTTGTCAAAGACCAAGATGCTAATAAACCAGCTACAAGTAAACCAATACCTGCGCCTAGTTCTCCATATGCAGCGAACCACCATACTATGTATGGAAGTTCAAATGCTTCGGCATCTTCTAGTATTACTGGAAATTTACTCAATCCCTGTTGTATGAATACAATGGCTAGCGGTATTCGCAGTAACCAATGACTCAAACAAAACTCAGGAATATGTTTTACAAAACTCATAGTTCTTCAAGTAATCCTTTAAGTTTCTTTTTGCTTTTGCCTTTGGCTTTGCTTGCTTTCATAATTGTATCTGCATTTGATGTGTCGTCTCCTACAACAACAAGAGCAATCATGCCCATGCCTTTGTGTGGTGTACACTGATAAAAGTATACGCCAGGTGTGTCAAATGTAATTTCAACTTCTTTGTTGTTCTTTGACTTCTTAGGAATATCCCATCCGTCCGGACCCGCAGTAAAATGTACATTGTGTCCTTTTGCAGTTGGTACCCATGTAATAGTATCACCAACGTCAATTCTTGCAATATCTTCACTGAATACCATTTTAGCACCGTCATCACGCTTGTTAAGCATTTCAATAGTTATATCTTCTGCATTCGCAGCTTGTACAAACATAGTAGCAAAAAATGTTACAATCATAACTATTAATATTGATTTATTCATTTGTTATCCTTTATATTTTAAGATTTGTAGGAGAATATTGGCCTCCGTTATAACCCGATCCAGTTTTACGTGGACCTTCTTCAACGCCGCTATTACAACCAACAACGACTACAAGCAAAAAGAATATAGCACCGAGTGTTACTCTCTTTGCCCATACTAAGAACGCTTCGTAAGTACGTTCTGCTTCAAGTTCTGCTTCTTTCCTAGGTGTTAACTGCCCCATCCAGCAAACTCCTCTTTGTTTTGCATCCTCACATGTCTTGTTGGTAAGTATGCGTCTACTTTGCCTAACGATTTAAAATTACCAGGTGCAATTTTAAACCAGTTTGTAAATTGTAATGTATCTTCAAAAAACATTTCTTGGACATCACCTGTGTCAACATTTAATATTGAGTATTTCATATTGTTGGACCGCCTTCAAATAGTTTCTGACGCTCTGTTAGTGTAGGTAATTCGTCAGGGCTTTCTGCATAAGCTTCTGCTCTTACACAACCCATTTCTTTTACATAAGGAGTTTTACCATACATTTCAGCACCGTGTGTTACCACACCTTGTCTAAGTTTTAATTGATTTTTATCATGAAACTGAATACACTGACCCATAGTTTGAAAAGGTAGATTCCAACTTATAACCTGTTGCGTTTGATTACTATCCTGAAACCCAAGAAAAGCATACATTACTATTGCCCACTTCATTTCTCTAATCCTAAACAAGGAATAAGAATAGATTGTTTACACTGATCTGGATAAGCAATCGCTGATCCAAGGATAGGCATACCTACCATTCCAATAATAATAATTAAGAATGCTAGTCCTACACCTTTGTTGTGATACGGTTCGTTTGGATTACTCATGTTCCCCGCCGTTCATACGTCCACTAGTAACATTGTCACGTGGAGTAAACATCTTGTTTACAACATTTGGATTTTGATCTGCTTGGCGGAATGTTGTAGCAGTAATAACAATACCAGCAATAAAAATCACATGTGCTATACCGCTTATGCCTACTGCCCAAATACTGCCAACCATTAGGCCAAAAATACCTGACCAAACAAATGCTAAGGTCTGGAATACCATATGAGCAACTATTGGATCTAATTTTCGTAGTGGTGAATTTTCAATTGTCATCACTAAACTCCAAAGGAACTTAACTTCGCCAGTAAGTGATGTTAGTGTATTTGCCCAACCGATGGGTTCTGGAGATTTATTCATATTATTTCTTTCAGTGTGTTTGTGTCTGTTTATACTATAATATATAGCATAGAAAAGGTGGAAAGTCAACCGTTTACGGTGTGTAAAATTGTAGCAGGCCCGTTCTGTTGCTAGGTGGAACCCATACCCCGCATACCTAATTAGGCTGCAATTGCCATTGCTGGCGCATAATTGTCATTTGCAATTATAAGTTTTCTTCGCGATAACCGTGCTTAGATCCGGATAACTCCACTAACTCTATTAACCACCAGTCGATCCTAGTTCGCCCCCATCATAAACACACCTAAGTTGTCAATGCATCTATCTGATCAGATATAAAAACCAGTCTAGATGTGTTTATGGTGGAGGCGTCGGGTACTGCCCCCGAGTCCTGTATAGCGTTTGAATTGCTTCAACGTTACAATGTTATTTATAACATAAATTGTTCAAGATGTCAAGAAAAATTTTTTGTAGTTTTTACCATTTGGCGTCCAGCATTTCTTTAACTCTTCGGCAATCTCTAATTGCATTTAAACAATTTAATATTTGATTTTGTTTTCCAAAAGGCTTGTCGTATTTGTTTTTTTGTTGCCAAGATTTACATCTATCGCTTTCAGTTGCAAATTCCCTACCAAGTAATACTTCGAGATACTTTAAATCTTCATTCGTTAATCTTTCCATGCTTTTGGCAACAACCATTTTTATATCCTTTCCAGAAAATGTAGTTGAAAGTATTTACATGATTGTTGCACTGTTAGGCGCTAACATGCATAAATTTAAAACATTTCATCTTCGAGTAGGTCACTGTTATTCTGTTCGTAAAAATATTGCATAGTAATAATACCCTGTTCAATTTCACGTGTAGCCACAATCCGATGAGTATCAAATTCTGTGTATTCAAGTAAAGAATTTGACCCATTTTTTAAATCACGTGTTCGTTTTGCTAATAAAATAGCTGCATCGTATGCATTTCCAACAGCGTTAATTAAATTATTATGAGTGACATTTGACATTATGATTTCCTTTGCTAATACTTTGAATATAACACGTTTAACGTGCAATGTCAAGTCATAATAACTGTCAAAATTTTGACGGTTGATGGTGTAAAATTTTTAACATTTTTCTTAGTAAAATGGGATGATAATATTTTCTATCAATCGGTAAATATTAAAGTGGGATGTATGGCTCCCACTATTGTGGAGCTCGACTTTAATGAATATTAAACTAACCTATTTTACTGTTTTTCTTATAGCTGTTTTGTACACAAATCCTACGTCAGCACAAGTTGTTAACACATCAGACTGTGCAACAACCGGCATTGATTGTGTATTAACTGATAGCACTACTTCAACAACTAGTGCAGTCACTACCACAGGTACAAATACCAACACTAATAACACTACTATTAACAGTACCAACACAAACACTAATAACAATACAAACACTAACACTAACACAAATACCAATAATAACATATTAAGTGGTGGTACAACCAATACCAATACAAACAACAATACCAATACAAACAACAACACCAATACAAACACAAGCACTAGTACCAATACCAACAATAACACTAATGTAAACACCAATACAAATTCTAATACAAATAATAACACTACAAATTACACCGGTACCAGTACGAACACAAACACAAATACCAATAATAACATATTAAGTGGTGGTACAACCAACACAAACACTAATAACAATACTAATGTTAACACTAGCACAAGTACAGTTGACCAAACAGTAAACAGTACTAGTACAAGTACAGTTGACCAAACAGTAAACAGTACTAGCAATAACACTAATGTAAACACCAATACAAATACTAACACAAACCAAAATACCAACAATACTACAGTTAACAGCACTGCTGAAAATACTAATAACAATAATAACAACAGCAATGTAAAGCAGGAACAAACAATTATTGCACCTCCCCCAAGTGCTATTGCACCTACAGTAAACGCAGGCGGCAATGATACATGTACAACCAGTGTTACTGGGTCAGTACAAACACAAATTGTAGGTATTGCCGCAGGATCTCATGTAAGAGATATGAATTGTGAAATGCTAAAGCAATCAAAAACACTGTACAATATGGGAATGAAAGTTGCAGCTATTGCATTGATGTGTCAAGACAAACGTATTTTTGATGCAATGATGATGGCTGGTACACCTTGTCCGTTTAAAGGTAAAATTGGCGAAGAAGCTACAGAAGAATGGGACGGTGTTAAAGAAGGAGAACCGGAACCTATTGTACATCCCAGCGATAAAGCAATAGTAACCGAAAAGGAAGATAATAATGCAACAATCCTCAAAGCTGTTGGCGGTGTTGGTTTGCTCCTTTTATTGCTCTAATGCATTAGCACAAACTGCTACTCACAGTTGTGGTGCAAGTTACTACGCTGGTGACTATTTGGCTCCAGGCTATGGGCAAGCCACTTTTACTGATGACATACTGTGTAATACTGTCACTATGAATATGCTAGATGGTGCCGATGCCGTTGATTTAACCGAAGACACCGCTTACTACGATGCAAACACAAATTCATATAGATTTATCAACGATGATCCATACGCCACACAATTTGCCAAAGCCACCATTGCACTCAATGCAGCATTTCAGCAAGCCGGATTGGGTTTAGAAATTAGAGGCTGGAAATACGAATACAAAGTATACAAAAGTGCGAATGCTGAATTAATGTTTAAGATGGAAATTAAAGACGGTAACAGTACAATTTATAGTGCTTCAGTAGATTATACCAATTATAATGAATTAGATGGATACCAAGACAGTATTGATAATCCACCACCTTATAGAGTTAATTCGTTAGACACCTATGAAATAATAGCAACTATGACTGGTGATACTGCCGGTGATGGTATTGGTGATTTAGAATTTATTATGGTTTACAGAACAACCGAAACAACTGATACTTTTGATCCTAATTATCTATATCCAGGACAAACAGCGCCAGATACAAGTGGTAATACAAGTGAATTTGATCAACAATGTCAAATTGATCCGCAGTTTAATCCAACATGTCCTGGTTATGAATACGATGATGGCACTGAAACCGGTAGCGATGATGGTACACAAACAGCTAACAACGGTGAAAACACTGAAACATTTGATAACACAACCACAATGTCAGATGCATTAAATGAAGGATTAGCTGGACTTGATACAAGTGGTAGCAATGGAAACAGCACCGACAGTAGCGGTTCTGCGTTAAGTGTTAATAATGAAGGTACTGTGTTAATTGCTACACAAACTGACGTTATTATCAGTGAAGAAAATCAAGGACTCGATACTACTATAACCAGTGGTAGTGATGATGGACAAACTGCAAATGATGGTAGTGATATTTTTGATACTACTGTGCCTACTGGGTTATCCGAAGATCAGTCTGCAGGTACCATAGTAGTTATAACTGATCCAATTGATATGAATACCAATCCTGACTTGACAACTGGAGATATTGTTGCTGATATCAACACTGTTGATTTAACCACAGTTGACATCACACAACTTGATACAACAATAGAACAAAGGGAACAGCAACAACAACCAATATCCGTAATTACCGAACAGTTAAACGAAGGTATTGATGTACAAGCAACAACCGGTGTTGATATTGAACAAAGTTCTGGTGTTGATATTGAACAAACAACTGGTGTTGAGCTCAATGATCCTGAACCATTGCCACAAGAAATAGCCGTACAGGATGCAGGTCCTAAAAACGCTACACAGTTAAACGAAGAACAAGTTATAATTGAACAAGAAGTATTATTAGCTGAAACTGTAGAGGTAATTCAAGAATTAGACACTGCCAAAGTATTAAAAGAGGAACCCGTTGAAGAGATTGCTGAAGAAGTATCAGTTGATATAGCAAGTGTTGACGATGTTGATGTGGAAGAAGTTGCAGAAATAGTTGAAGAACCTAAACCAACATTAAGCTCAAAACAACGAAGGACATTATCAGCGGCAGCAACTGTTGCCCGAGTTGCTGAAAATATAGCACAAGATAATGCTGCTAGTAGTTTAGCAACCAGTGGTAACAACAACAATGCTAACCGTGGAAATTTTCAAGTAAGCAATAGTAACAGCAATAATATGCAAAATTCTAGTGGTGCGAGTATCGATAATGGAAGTACATCAAACGATACATCCTACAGTTCAAATAACAGCAGCGATGGAACCCAATCGCAACAATCTAATACAAACAACAGCAATTTTACCATAACAGGTCAAACAAATTTACAAGCATCTGGGGACAATATTGAACTGATATCAGGTGAATCAGAATCATTATTGTTAGGCGAAAATAATTTAAACAGTGGCATTAGCACAATTGATTATGGATCACCTAGTAGTTACACTGCTGAAATAACAACAAATGATGCTGTATTGACTTTTGATGTAGTAGCAGCATTGAATACAGAATTAAACTCGCTAATTAATAAAGTGCTACAAAATCAAATAGATGAATCAATTTCAGATAATTTAAACGAAGTTAGTGAAGAACAACTGGCATTGCAACAAAATTTAGAGGATAATTTAGTAGAAGCAGCACTTGCAGGTGATACCGGAGAAGATGAAAGAGCTGCTTTGTTAGGATATAATCCTAAAATAAGACAATACCAACAACCGCAAATGCTAGACAATAGCTTTTATGCACCTAAAGACATCTATGGAGATCAACGTGTGTTTGACAATCCTTCAGCCCGATTTTTTAATGGTGCAAGTGATGAAACTCATTACAACATGGTGAGACAACAATATGAGAGGAATTAAAAATGGCAGAATTAGAATTTGCTGGTGTAAAATTTAAAGGAGGCAAAATATTTGTAGTCCTTACAGCACTATCTACTTTAGGTGGTGCTACCTGGGCGGCTTTTGAATTTTACAAAGATTACATGGATATGAAACAAGTTGTCCAAAACATTGATACCAAAGCTATTGCAGCACGTAATAATGAAATTGAAATAAAACTTGATGAAGCTATTGGTTATACACGAGATATCAAAAACGATCTTAAAGATGACATTGGAAGGATAGACATAGGTTTGGATAAACTAAAAGGAAAAGTTGAGGTTAGTAAAGAACATGTAGAAAGTGAAGTAGAAAATTTTGAAAATAAAACTCGAACTCTACTAGACTTAGCTGAACGTGATCTTAAAGAAGCTCAAAAAGAATTAGAACAAATGGCTAAAGACATAGCCAATGAACTTGAAAAGATCCGAGATACAATGGGTGAAATAAGAAGCGAAACCGGCGAAACCTTACGTGATGTTGAATCAAATATGCGTGACAGTGAAAAAGATACTAGAGATACAATGAAAAATACTAGAAAAGATATTGAAGAGAGGATGGACAGGCTTGAAAAAGACCTCAAAGAACGAATCGAAGAGGCCCTAGACAATCCATTAAATGATACGTAGCAGTTAGATATCGCCTTCTTTTCTGTTTTCTGAATAGTATGGATCAAAACTTCCGCCTGGGTAACGTTTCTCAAGTTTTTTAACATTCTCTGCAATGACATCATTGGGATCAATGCCCAATGCACTGCAACTGTTCATCCAGTACCACATGATGTCACCAAGTTCACGCATGGCATGATACTGTGTATCTTTGTCCATGGGCTTGCCTTGGAATACACACTTCTTTACAATTTCCATAAACTCGCCACCTTCTGCACTAATGCCAATAGCACCAGTCATTAGTTGCGCCATGTTTACTTTTGCAGCACTTTCAGTTGTTTCAATTTCAATAATACGATTATACATCTGCATACTTGATAGTGATTCGTCGCTGGTTACTTCTTTTACAAAATCTTTGTACTTGTTTAAGTCTACTTGTGACATTTATACTCCTGGGCTAAAAATACTATTATATACGATTATATACGATTAGTCAACGGGAAAAACCAAGTAACGTTTCAATCATCCTAAAAGTTCTCCTAATGTTGCTGGACCAGCAATTCCATCAGCCTCAAGCCCTTTACTGGCTTGCCATTCTTTTAATTTTGTTTCTGTGCCCGGACCAAATATTCCATCGGCGCCAATACCCAATGCTTCTTGCATTAGTTTTACCCCTGCACCCCGCATACCTTTACGCAACACACCGTAATTTTCTGCATCAACATGATCATCGTCACTTACACTGCTATCATGATGAGCAACAGATTCTCCCATTGCTTCGAGAGCCATTTCCCAATGATGTATACGATCCTCAAGTCCAATATACCCACCGTTGATACGTTTGGTCATTGTTTTGATGTCTCCACTATCGGCATAACGATTTAGGTTGTTTTTATTCCAATACCAAATAGCACTCATTAGTGCTACTTTTTTGTCTTCTGAAACCTGATCGGGATTGTCAACAGCATTAACTCCCATATCACTGCTAAATGCACTATAGTTTGCTTTCCCAGTTAACTGAATTGGACCACGCCCTCGATAGCACCAACCATCTCCACTTGCTGTATCACCGTTGCTCATACGGCCAGCGTACACAACATTGGCTATTTTTTCAGGTTGCCTATGATATTCCTGAGCGTCTCTTCCTCCACGTACAAAATATTTGCCAAAGATTGCATCAAGTGCTTTAGCACTATAGTTGAGATTTTCTGAAAATACTCTCCATCCACCACTTTCATGACCACACTGTGCAATAAATGATGCGATGCGTTTGGGAGTATCTATACTATACTTTGGAAATACTTCGTTCATTGCATCGGTCCATCCACTTGGATCTTTACAACGAGGAAATAGTTTTGCAAATTGTTCTGATGTTAACATTAAAATTAATCCTTCTACTGCATTACAGCAGTATTTATACGCAAGGGTTTTCATAACCTTATAAATATACGAATGCAAGTAAAACAAAAACCTCGCTATCAAAATATAAACGAAAATGATTATGTTGCAATGTCTGGCGAGGATTGGCCTGCATACAAAGATTTTGCATCTGGTATTAATCTTGAACCATTTGTTGCTAAAGAAATAGATCAAATGTTAGGATCGCACCAGCAACAATTAGACAACATTACAAATTTTTGTGTATTACCATTTTATGGTAGAGAATATCCTGCTGATGTACATTGCTGTCAGTTGCCAACTGGGTATGATATCGAATCAATACAACAAGACTTGTTAAAAAACAAACGAAATAACCAGTGTAGTGCATGTTGGCGCTTAGAAGATGCTGGGCGTATGAGCGATAGGCAGATTAAAAATTCAACACTTGATTATTACACCAATACTGATTTATTAGAATTGTATCGTATTGCTGAAACTGGTAAAAGTGTAATTACTCATTATAAGATTGATGCTGGAAATTTTTGTAATGCTACATGTGTTACATGCAATAAAGGTAGTAGTAGTGGATGGGGAAAACTAGAGAACGCATACAACAATACCAATATACCCGAAGTAAACTTAGTTAAAGAATATCACGATAGTATTGACATTGACTATAAAACTGCAAAGTTTATTGGATTTACTGGTGGCGAACCTACAATGATTAGAACCAATTGGGATATACTACGCAAACTAATTTCCGCTGGCAACACTGAGTGTTGTATAAGTTTTGTAACAAATGGATCTTTTGTGCCAACAACAAAACAACAACACATACTTGATCAATTTTCAAATTTAAACTTTTGTTTTAGTATGGATGGTACTGGCAAAGTTTTTGAATACATGCGATATCCATTAAGTTGGGATCAAACAGTTGATAATATTAAAATTGCACAAGATAAAGGTATAATGGTAAGTGCAAGTTATACAATTAGTAACTTAAATATTTTGTATCATGAACAAACAGCTCAATGGTTTAATGATCACAGTATTCCATTTTTGGAAAATCCAGTATATTCTCCTGATTATTTTAGTGCAAGAGCATTAAGGGAAGATATAAAACAAACAATATTATCATGTACAGATAGTGCAACTATACGTATGCATTTAGACAATCATTCATTTCAAGACGAGCTGTTGTTTAAAAGAGCTTTGAAAAATATAGTATTACAGGACAAAATGAAAAAGTGTAACATACAAGATTTCTTGCCTGAATTAACTAGTTTGTTTTAAATTTATAATGTAAACGACTTCTTTTACCACTGTCGTGATCTAATTTCTTTACAACTTCTATACTTTGTTGCTTGTTTAATGTTTTTGTTCTAATATCCATAATAATAACACTAGAACTGTTAGTGTGTTTTTTAATTAATGATTGGTATGTGGCAACTGGATAATGATATCCGCAACTTAACCAACTGCAAACAAAATCAAATGTTAAATTATTGTTAATATGTATATTGTTAGCATCTACAAAATTATACAAAATGTTTTGATCGTCCCAGTATTTCTTTAACTGTTTAACCGGCAAATAGAACTTCATAGTATCAACATCACCCCAACTAGCTTTGCGTTCGCGGTCATTGGTTGCATTAAAGTCACCTTCAAGTAGCCACAGCTCAGTCCCATACTTTTTTTGAAACTGCTGACTAATATATGCATACCCACAGCCAATATCAAGTATACGTTTGGGGGGAGTAGAAAGATACGAATCAACTTGTTCAAAAACAGTGTGAGCTCGTGATTGATACTCTTCCTTTTCCCACCGTTTAGGAATAAATGTTTGATTCATGTTTTATTATACTGATATATAAAGGTCTTTTGCTGTAACTGTCGCTGACGACAAATCTATACCATCATATGTACCAAGTGCTCTGACACGGGCTTGCAAGTCTGACACGTCAACTGAGTCAACTTCTGTACAAAAGGTTTGTTCAGTATTGCTATTTCCAAGTGGACCAACATCAAGACATGTTGCTGTTAGTAACACTTGTGTTATTACTGCTTGTTGGGCTCCTCTAGGACCAGCTGAGCCGTTAATTGCATTTATATAATCGATTGTAAAGTATTGCATATTAGGAGTAGGGGCAATACTTGCATCAGTAGTTGGTGTGGGTGGATTAGTTGGGACTTGTTGCATTTTAATTGTTCCTTGGTTTATGTTACATATATTTACCTTTTAGCGCCGTACTCGACAATTAGGACAAAAATCTCCATGTCCTAATTCGGCTCGACATTCGGGGCATGTTAGTTGAGACAATTGACATTCTGTGAGAGCGTAATTAGTCTCGTCTAGTACCTTGACAAGGTCTCTTTGTCCATAAGTTGCAAGGTTAAACACATTTAATAATTTTTTAGATTTTTTTGATCTTCCTGTTGCCATTTACTTTTCATCTTTCATCATACTTTTAATTTCAATTACATTGTAATTAGGATCTTCAACGAAAAAAGTTTCTTGCTGATATTCATTATTATCTGCAAATCGTGTATATGGTTTATCTAAAAACCCAACAGTTAATTCAACTCGTGCTTTTACTTGTGTATATTCGTCTAGCGGCAAGTGTATACCTAAATGTGGTACGCACACTTCCCCCATATCAACACTATGCCGACTCCGTTCCGGACCTTTGTTTGGCCTAGGTTCGCTTTGATGTAACGTTAATTCATTGCCCCAAAAGTCTATGTCTTGCCATTTACCTTCTTCGTACATATCTAATTTACATCCTAGTATATCGGTATAAAAAGGGATTGTTGTTACTAAATGACCTGCTTCAATGGCTAAATGAAATTTGTTACTGCCCAACTACTTGTTCCTTATCTTAAATTAAGTTGGGAGGCTTACCGTGGCCTCCCACGCACTTATTAGGTAGTGACCCCATTCTGGCGGACAGTCAGGGATTCGAACCCTGGGAAGGCGTTAACCTTCGTCGGTTTAGTAAACCGGTGCTTTAAACCTCTCAGCCAACTGTCCTACGAAATACTTATTTCGGTATTGCTCGGTCTTCTTTCTTTTGAATACCGTGCCAAACTTGTTCATCTAGCCAGTATTCATCTACATATTTAACATACTTGGAATTAGCATCTTTGTCAATGAAATCGGTTATCTTTTCATCGTACCATGCAACAGGAAACTTTAGTATATTTTCGCAGTATTTGAGATAGTGATCGCGATGTAAGAAAAATGCTTCGTGATCTAAAAAATGTACATTAAACTCACTAGGTAATAATTGCGTGTAATAATAATTCTGTGCTATTGGTAATGTTATTTCGTTTCGTACTCGTTTTTGTTGCTCGCTGTTTATGTTTTGATCTCGTACAATTATAGCAATCACAACTTCAATGCCCAATTGTTTACATTTATTAGCAAACTCTAAAATTTTAGGTACTTGTTTAACTCCGTCATACACAAAAGGAACACTTACATTAGCTACCCAGTAATCACACAACGAAAAGTCAAACTCATCTAATCTTTCAGGGTTTACCCAATAATCAGCAAATGGTTCAAGATCACTGGGTATCCAATATTCGTCTTGCAATGCATCCCACCCTTTAACAAAAGGGTGTAAACTAAACAAGCGACTAAACACATGATTACCACTTCCTTGTGGTCCTGTTACGATTAATAATCGTTTGTTAGACATGTCTTTGCTGTCCTATGTATGTTCTTATTTTAAGAGGGTTAACTTCATCAGTAGGGCCTGTGCCACTATCAGGCGCAAATACAAACAGTATTACATCTTCATCGTCGCATATAAAATTATGTAATGTATTACGGCGCATGTAAAAAATGTCACCTTCGTTTATATGGTGAAACTGATTGTTGTCTAACTCTACTCTGCCATTTCCTTTTAGTATAAAACCTATTCTATGACTTGGATGTGTGTGCAAAGTTTGATACATGTGTGCAGGAAAGTGTACATAATTAACAACTGGATCTCCTAGTCTCCCAGGATTGATGGCTGTGGTATTTGATCCACCATCTATGTAACTAAGGTTACCTATATCTAAATTGTTTTGTATATAAACTCTTGCTTCTTGTGGGCATAACCCAGGATATTCAATTACGCATGCACTACTTGGTCCCAATGAACAATCTATAGAAAAGTTATCCCATATATTCACACAAGCATTTGCACGATGCAAGTTTATATTTTTATTTTTAAAACCAGCATTTCTCATCATTACATAAGCACTGCCTTTGGGTTTAAAGTCTACAACTTCGCCTTCAGCAACTTTGGTAATTTTAAGATTCCATCTATCTTGTACAGCAAGTGTTTGTTTTACGTTAATCATTCCGTTCATTTAAAAACCTCCTTAGGTCCATTGGTAAAACGGGTTGCTTCATTCTTTCAGGGTGCCAAATCAACCCCCACACATTCAATGCTTGATGTTTAAATGATTCTATGCTTTTATCATCTGCCCATCCAGTTGGTATCAATTTTGATGCTAATTGTTCAATTGCAAAGGAGTGATAACTGTTTACCATTTGTTTTGCACCATCTAGTGTTACTGAGTGCTGTGTTCCACTGTGGTTTTCACATTCGGTATTGGCTCCACCTTCTAACTGATTGATAAACAATGCTCCATGGCAAACACCAAGTACAGCAGTATTCTGTTGGTAGCATTCTGTAAGCAATCGTGTTTCGGTAATGGTTCGCATTGCACTGGCATCCCCTCCTGTAAACACAATTAAATCACATGCTCTTACAGTTTCTTTGTGATCAACTTCTAGTATGTTTGGGATTGAAAAAAGCGTATGATTGCTTAATAGACTGTGCCATCCATGTTCTAAGCAATCATACGCTGTGTTGTTATAATGCAATATCCGTTGGGATAAGCCTATATTCATTTACCAACCGTAAGCATCCGAAATGAGTTTTGCTCCATCTTCGGTTGAAGTGGTGTTTTTGCAACTTACATCGTATAAGTCTTTACGCATCCGATCTACAATATCGATCACACGAGTTTGTGTTTCTTCGTTGGTTGCTAGTTGCTCAAGTTTACGTGCTCCTAGTGTAGCATGAAAACCTTCATCACGTGCAATTTTTGCATAACGACTAGCAATATACTTGTCTTCGATGCTGTCAGCCATTTGATCCCATACAGCTTCTGCACGACCTTCAGCTACTAACTGATATGCAGCAAGTGCTGCTTCATCATCTTGTGCACCATATTTTTCCAACAAGTCTGCACCTTTAGCAGTAGGCTTTGCAGCTTCAGCTTCGATAGCTGCGGCTACGTCAATTTCTTCACCTTTGATGTGCTCAATTACTTCTTTGACCATACGGAAGTGACGAGCTTCGTCTTGTGCTTGCTTGGCAAGCAATTCGAGTTCTTCTGCAGGTGTATCTGCTGGGGCATTACTAATTGCACGACTGATTTCACTCATGTTCATGCGTTCGTTGACCATGCGGCCGATAAAATGTTCAACTTGATCATTTTGATCTGGATTTGCTTCAAAGTATGCTTTAACATTACTTTTGCTTGCGTCAAATAGTGCTTGATTGTCGGCAACAATGTCAGCGACAAATTCACTTGCTAGTTTCATATGGAGTCTCCTTAAATGTAATATGAATTGTAATAAAAGTTTATTATAATTAATAAACTTTGTTTGTACAGTTTTATTTACCACATATTAAATTTTTTGGTATATTATTGCAAAAAACTTGGTTAAAATTTAAAAAAAATGTGTAAAAAACCAAAAAAATTACGCACAAAAATAAATTATGCGTAATTAACTTAATAATTTACTTGGTAATTATATGTCAGAGGCTAATGGAAATATCTCAGCAATTACTTTTGCACAAGCATGTGCAACTTCCATGTGTTCCTTTTGTGTACCATTTGCGCCACGTAGTTCAATATAATGAACCCAACTACGTATTGTGCCATTCATATACAATCGTGTTTTGGTAAGACCTTCGGGTAGTACTTTACGTGCTTGTTCTTTAGCTAGACCTTTGCTAATAGCATTATCATAAATGCTTTTTGCAGCTTCGGCAATAAACTTTTGTTGAGCATCCCACCACATTTGTAATTCGCGATCATCTGTTTCAATGCTGTTTTGTCTATTTTTAGTATCCTGTAAACGTGCTTCGCTGTACTCAAATAGCTCACCTTGGTCTTTAGGATCTGCATAACGCTGACTAAATTCCTGGAATGCAAATGATCGATGTCTAACAATTTGATGTGCAATATCACGTGTTGTATTAATCTCTAAACAAGCACTTACCATTTCAAGTGGTGACCAGTGTGCATGTTTAATTAGATATTTAATAAGTTTTTCACTAGTATCACTGTTCATTTGGTTGGTTGGGTTACTTACTCTTGCACAAAACGCAATTAGCCCTTGTGCATCACGCAGACTACTGTCAGTATCAAAAAGTTCTTTTGACGCCATACTGTGACTTATTAGTTTTACTGTCATCAATTTTTCCTAACGTCTAATACTTCTTTGCATTTGTCACTAGCATATGTAGTGAACCAGCGTGGTGCAAACGCATGAATAAAACATGCGTATGCCGCCTTCTCAAGTTGCCAAGACACCCAGCAAGCATGTTTAAAATGTTGCCATCGTGTCTCACCAACTTCTTCTAAATGTAATTTACATTTTTTACTAAACAAATTATTTCCTTCTAGGCTTTAGTTTATCTTTTATTAACCGTAACGAATTATCCGACTGTGATGTAGAGGGTTCTTGGTTTTTCCGTCGTATGTTACTACTGGACAATACTTCGTTGGAGGCCGACGTTTTTTTGGTGCTTTGTATCTCACCAGGTGTCTCTGTTGAGATTTTTCCTGAGATAGTTTTTCTAACTGCTTGGATTCTTTTTTGTAACTGTACTTTCCTTGCTTCATGATAGCTTTCCACTAATTTCTCGTGAAATTTTTTTTCAACAATATTGTCAATGTGTTCTTTAAAATATGTATTAGCAAACCACCTAAACATTATTATTATTTATGTTGGCAGAGGTGCAGGGAGTCGAACCCCAGCTTGAAGATTTGGAATCTCCCGTGCTTCCATAACACTTCACCCCTTTGACCTAGGTTCCTTATCATACGGCTGTTCACCCATGTAAGGTTCAAATTCTTTTCCAGACATAACCATACATGCAACACCATCTGGATATACAGAAACAATAGTAAAACTACCAGTCTCTTGATTAGTAAAAAACATCATTTTTCCATAAAATAGTTGTCCACTAGGCAATGTAAATTGTTGTCCTAACCCTTGGAATAATAATTTTTCTTTATATTGTGTAATGGTTTTAAATATGGTTACAGCATTATCGCACGGTTGGCTAGCATAAAATTGTTTTGCTGTATTTTCTTCCTGTGCATTTGCCATACTAACATACGCTAGTGAAAACGCCACTAGCGTAAAAACTATTAATATTCTATTTAAATGTAGCATGATTTTCATGCCTTTCTAAATTACTTAATAAATCTAACCCTATGAGTTTGGTTATCTTGTGTAAACGTAATAATACTATAGTCATACACTGTTTGTGTATTATAATTGTATGTTGTTTCGTTAGTGCATTGTGTTTGGGTTTGATACCCAGCTACATTATTATTTCGTCTAGTATTATTACGAGCTACATCTGCTCCAACAATTGCACCTAAAACAGTCATTGCATCTTTGCCACTGCCGCCGCCTACCTGATTACCAAGTGCTCCACCAATGAGTGCACCAACAATAGTGTTAGCAGTGTTGTTGTTATTTCCTTGTTGATTGTAGTATGTTGGTACCTGCACTTCTCGGCAAATACGCTGTGTAACCGGAACTGGAATTTGTTCAGTTCTGTAAAAATCCTTCACGTGAGTATTCGTAACAGGACTAGTTTGATTTGCCTGGGCTACAGTTCCACCTAATGCTACTGCAAGAGCTGTTATGTAAAATATATTTTTCATTTTATATCCTCGTCAAGTATTTATATTAATAATATAGCATACATTGGCAAATATGTCAACCAATATTTGCCAATGCTTTCATGTATATGTCAGTACCTTTAACACGGACCATTTCATCCAACAATAGTGACATTTCTCTTTGATAAACTTTCCAGAAGCTAGGATCGTTATCAGCAATGTCTGCAGCGTTGTCAATAATGTCTGCACATTTTATGAACTGTGCATCGGCACTAGCGTCTGCGGTATGTTGCCTGTCAATGGCTTTACGTGCTTCTCTGTTACCATCACTAGCAACACTGACATCTGTAAGGTCTTTAACAAGACTTGCAACAACACTGCCGAACATGCCAGTGATAGTATCCATATCAACATTTGTGTCCTCTACAACATCATGCAAGTATGCAGCGGCAATCATTTGTTCAGTGCCACCATATTGCTTAACAGTATCAGCAACTCTCTGAGGGTGAACAATGTAAGGTGCACCATCATATTTTCTTACTTGTCCAACTGCGGCGTGTGCCGCAGTTGCAAAGTATCTTGCTTTATCTATAATAACAGTCATCAAGTTTCCTTACACCAAGTAGTGTGGGCCGGTCCAGGCAACACTATACTCACCAAACACGTTACCTCTAGCTTTGTTTCTAGCAGGAGCATTGTAACCCGCCGCTTTTAGTATGTCACCTTTAGCAAACTTTTTGTCTGTATCAGTGTTAACAATAAAGCCCCAAACGCCTCCGCCTCGGATTAGTTTGATATACTTGCTACCTTCTTTAACTTCAAAGCTATCATCAAAATTAGCAAGCTCATTAGCAAAGTAGCTACCTGCTTCTGGTGTGCCGCGTCCGCCAGCAGTTGCAAATTTAACGTAGTCTTTTTTACATTTTTGGATCAATTTGTTAATTTCGTTTTGCATAGTAGCTCCTTAGTTGTTTAGCTTATATATACAGTATATGGTATAAAGCTCAATTGGTCAACCTTTTTCTGACACTACTTTTCGTTGAAAAACAATGACTTATAAAAAACTTTGAAAAAAGTTTTAAGTCATTGTAATACAACAGTTTTTAAGTTATTGATTTTATTGGATTTTAAAAAATTTTACCAGTAATACTGATTCGTTTACTATCCTTAGCAATACCTTCAACACTGTGTTCAGTATTTACTCTAAGAATATGCCAAGTTTGGTTTGGTATAATGTATGTTTCGGTTATTTGGTCACCGGTATGAAAATGAGTGCGTACATTTTCACCACCAGTTTGTAATAGATAAACAAATTTAATAGTTGTTCCATCGTCAATATGTATGGGAAGATCAGAACTCATTAATTGTACACCCCAATACATATCTGCACATATGTTTTGTTGGCACCATTTATTTAATAGTTTGTTATTACTATCACTCCATGTATATCCACCATTAGTGTACTTGGCTTCAACACTGTCTAACTGTGCTAAGTATCGTTCAACAACAACGTCAGGAACTTTGGGTAAATTTATGTATTGTAAATTACGCATATAATCCTGTATCGTTGTAACTGTCAACATTAACAACTGGCACAGTTTGCATACTGATGTTTATATTGTTTTCTCGAGCATGCTCTAATTGATCATTGTGTATAACATCTAATACCAAATGAAATCTGCCAGCATTTCCGTTGTTTTCGGCATGATGGAAACTTCGATTGTTTATTTCGTAAAACTTTCCAACTTCAAAATGATATTTGCGACCACCAACCACAAAAAAACATTTTAAATTGGTTACAACTGGAATATGTATTCGATGACTGTGTTCATGAAACCAACACAAATCCTTGTGTATTCCAATTTGACTTTTGGGTCCTACATGATTCATTTCACATTTGACAAACGTATGCTCGGTATATTGTGTTTTTAACCAGTCATTAATAGGTTGAAATGCATCAAGGTATTTTTGGATAGTTTCAGTTACTTCTTGATATGGTTCTTGTCTCACACCAAACGGAACACGTATAGTGGCACAATCTAAATCACTATTATTACGAGCAAATTCGTTACTAGCCCAATCAGTTTCAGCATGCATAGCAACAAGTTGATCAAGTAGTCCAGATGGAGTTCTACCTAGTTCAAAATAATCACTTGTTATTAGCATCATGTTCCTCTTGTTCACGTACTTGTCTAAGTTTCCACAGCATCCATTCGTAATATCTTTCAGGCTCTTGATCCGACATTGTTTTTCCTTATACGAAGCAAGGGACCTAAGTCCCTTGCTGTACTAATACTTATCAATTACATCATTGGCATTTGAGGCATGCCACCTGGCATATTGTTATTATCCTCAGGTTCATCGGTTAATGTACATTCTGTTGTTAGTATTAAACTAGCAATACTACCAGCACTTAACAATGCAGTACGGGTAACTTTAGTAGGATCAATAACACCTTGTTCTACCAAATCACCAAATGTATCCAATTGTGCATTATAACCAAAGTTACCAGTTCCTTCTACAACACTATTAACAACTACATCCGGACTTGCACCTGCATTAAAAGCAATAGCACGTAATGGTGCCTCGCATGCTGTTCGCACAATATTCACACCTAATACTTGTTCACTGTTTATGCCTAATGAGTCTGTAGCTATTTCTCGAGCTCTTATAAGTGCAACACCACCTCCTGGTACAACACCTTCTTCAACTGCGGCTCGAGTTGCATGTAATGCATCATCAATTCGATCTTTCTTTTCTTTCATTTCCATTTCAGTTGCAGCACCAACTTTAATTACAGCAACACCACCTGCTAGTTTAGCGGCACGGGCTTGAAGTTTGGAAATGTTATACTCATCTTCTTGTAACAGAACTTGTTCAGCAATACTGTTTACACGATCTTGAATTGCTTCAGTATTACCAGCTCCACCAACAATAATAGTATTGTCTTTTGTAATTTCAGCACTATCTGCACTTCCAAACGTTTGATCGCTAATGTCCTCTAAGCTCGAACCAACCTCGTCGCTGATCACTTCACCACCTGTGAGAATAGCAATATCTTGAAGTATGTCTTGTCGTACATCACCAAATCCTGGTGCCTTAACTGCACACACTTTTACAATACTACGCATGTTATTCACAACTAGTGTAGCAAGTGCTTCACCTTCAATATCTTCTGCAATAATAAACAAACTACGCCCTTGCTTGTTTGCAAATTCTAACGTAGGCAATAGTTCTCGAATAGTAGAGATTTTTTTGTTAACAATCAACACCAGTGGTTTTTCTAAAACTGCACGTTGTTTATTACCATCATTGATAAAGTAAGGACTCAAGTATCCGCGATCAAATTGCATACCCTCAACCATATCAAGTTCATTTTGCAATCCTTGTCCATCTTCTACTGTAATAACGCCAGTGTTTCCAACTTTTTCCATTGCACTTGCAATAATGTCACCGATACTACGATCACTATTTGCACTAAGAGTTCCAACTTGTGCAATATCTTTTGTACTTTGACATGGTACACTTACGTTTGCAAGTTCATTAGCAATGGCAGTAGTAGCGGCATCAATCCCACGTTTGAGATCCATTGGATTTACACCACTTTCAACAGCTTTCATACCTTCACGAACAATTGCTTGTGCTAGTACTGTTGCAGTTGTTGTACCGTCACCGGCAGTGTCATTGGTGCGATTGGCAACTTCCTTAACCATCTGAGCACCCATGTTTTCCAAACTGTCTTTAAGTTGTATTTCCCTTGCAACACTAACACCATCTTTAGTGATATTCGGAGCCCCGTATGCACGTTGTATTACAACGTTTCGTCCTTTGGGACCTAGTGTGACTTTTACTGCGTCAGCTAATATGTTAACACCTTTGACTAATTGTGTACGGCTGTCAACACCAAATTTAACATCTTTTGCAGACATTCATTATTCTCCTTTGTTTACAATCGCAAGAATTTCTTCTTCGCGAATAATAGTAATATCTTCACCATCTACTGTAGCAACTTGGCCTGCACCTTGTGTGATCAACACCCGGTCACCAATAGTTACACGAGTTTTGATTAACTCGCCATTGTCTGTAGTACGACCAGGTCCGGCCACTACCACTTGTGCTAAGTTTGATGTGTTTGATTTAGCACCGTCTGGAATAACAATGCCACTTGCGGTTGTTTTTTCTCTTTGTTCAAGAGTGACCACAATACGGTCATTTAAAGGTTCAATCTGCATATAATTTTTTCCTCCTTATGTACAGCAAAGAAATAGTTTGTGGCCTGCCAATCAGCACCACAAACATATTTACTCACACTTTAAGTGTGGCTGAAATTTTTAAAATTAATCTGAAATAGTACCATCCACAAGAGGCCATACCATCAACAGCAATGAAGGGATAGCAATTGCAGGAATGTACCATAATGGAGCCGAGTCAACAACACCACCGGACGCTATAACACCAAACAAACCTATTGAAAGCCTAATCATTTAAGTATCCTTTTTCCATTTGACCAGAACGAACACTTGGAACACCACGTAGACTGTAGTCACTGTGAATAGCTCGAGACTGTAACTGTGTTAGTCCTTCGTAGCGTTCTTTTTCACCAGTGTTCCAATTAATTATTGCTTCAACATACCACATTGTGGATCCTTTTCTTTGTTACAGTTTATATTACAACAGTTGTACCGATTTGTCAACCTTTAATGCAAAGTCAACAACATTTTCTTCGCCATTGCGTTCAACGAAAGCAACCTGTCTTATATCAAATGCTTGTTCTAAACGCTCATCATGGCGACCGTATCCCAAGGATATCATATCCATAATGACATCAGTTTGTACATAATCCCAGATAATACCACGTTCGTCTGTGTTATTAGGAGCAGTTATTGCTCGGTTAAACATTCTTGAAAAATCGTTATCAAAAGTAGTACTAAATTTCATAAAATATGCCCCAACGTTTAATTTATACATGTATTATGCACTATGTTAACAATTTTGTCAACCTTTTTTTTAAAAAAGAACTTGTTATAATTCAAGCACTTAACTTTTTAAACTGTTTACCCACGCAGAAATATTGCCATATAAGCTCAACATCATAAGTTGTTTGCTGTCTCCTAATAGGAAAAATTCGCCTGTTGTTAGATCAAGGTAGTACGGAGTTGTAACTAATTTATCCAAGTCAACTAACATACGATTTGTTATTGTGATTTTTGGATCTTTAATATCAAATGAATATATTTCAATATCCAAGTACTGTTTAAATACTTTATAACCTAAATAGGTCAATCGTAACCCACCATAATGGAGTGGATTTTTCCACCACGTTGCTATTGCCTTTTCTAGTGTTATACTATCTTTGGGTGGTAACTGATCAATTACACGTTGGTTAAGCTCGTGCTTACTGTAACTCATCGTCTTTTTCAACTACTGTGCCTTTGTTAAGTAATACAACATTAAATGCATCAGTATTAAATTGTTTGTTGAGTTTACGGCTTAGGTTGTGTGCATGTCCTGGATTACTAAAACTTACTTTTTGGTATTTTGGTCCAGGATAACTCACTAATATGTTCATGCTTTTTAAATTTATAGGCGACCCATTATAAAACACAGCCCAGATACCTTCGGCACTTAAAACTTGATGTGTTTTATATGTGTCTCTGTTAGTTTGCTCTAACAAAATATTAGGTTTAGGTCTACTCATAGCTAATTGACAATTAAAAACTGTCCCCTTGTAGTTGCACTTCAATGGTTTGTGATGATCCAGTATCATTACTATTAGCTTCAATTTTTGCAAGTAACCTAGTCATTTCATCACGTAAATCTCTAGCCTCTTGTAATCGGAGGACAACTGTTCTCTCTCCTCCAATTTCACTTGAACGTACTCGATCTATAAAATTAGTTAAAATACTCATTAGCAAGCAAACTCCTGCTGTAATTTAATGTTGTCAAAGAACTCTTTCTTTGTGCCTGCATCATCTTTAAACGCACCTTTTAATACAGTTGTTTGAGTAAGACTACTGTGTGCTTGTACACCCCTATTTTCAACGCAACCATGTGTTGCTTGTACATAAACACCTAAGTGTTCTGCACCTGTTGCCTTTTGTATTTCACGTACAATATCATTAGCAAGTTCTTCTTGCAGTGTACCTCTACTGGCACACCATTGAGCAATACGTGTATACTTAGATAGGCCAATTAACTTCTCACCTGCAATAATACCAATGTATGCAGTACCTTTTACTGTTTGGTGATGATGTGAACACATACTTGTAAGTTCGCTTCGTACTACTAACATACCTTCATACCGGTCTACACTGTCATTTGGAAATGCTGTTGCGGCAGGCATAGGATCATATCGACCAGACATTAATTCGTTAATATACATTTTTGCTAGACGTTTACCAGTTCCCATACTATTAGGATCAGTATTACGATCAATTACAAGTGCATCTAGTACATTTTCAAATGCCATAGTTGCTTCTTCAATTAGTGCTTGTTTTTCACCGGGTTTAATAAATTGAGAAATATTATCACCAGCCCAAAATCTATGTTTAGCATCTCTGAGCCGTTGAGCAACTTGTTTCGATGTGCTAGCAGTTTTCCAGTTCTTTTTCATTGGTATCCTCTGTAAATCTTTTATTAACTATAACACATCTATTTAGGTTTTGTCAACCATCTTTTTACTTAAAATTGGCATAACATCTTGATACAGTTCTTCTTTGCTGTGAAATGGTCCTATGTGCCTGTATCTATCTAATACTATTAGTTTAGGACAAAAATGTAGTTGTGTCCCTCTATGATTGTATATTTGAAACCACCCAGCGGCATACCAACTTCTACTGCGAGGTTCTTTGGTAAACATTGGTATTTGTCTTTTTACATTCCAAACTGCGTTGTATACAGTATTGCAATCAGTTTGATATCCATGTACTAAATTTGGATCTTGATCTGGAACAACTGGGATTGTATTATCAAAATCAATGCCTAAGTCTTTGTTAATATCAGTAATGTTGCGTACATGAAAAGTCTTATTTTTAAGCATAACGTTGTAGCCGGTCTCAGTTTGACTACGTCGAATATTGCCAATTTTTTGCTGTTCGTCACGTATTACCCAAAATTCATTAGGTACTACTTGTTTAGCTGTTATCATGTAATACTCCTTTATATGAGGCATTCAACCATTTTGCAGTGTTGGCTGCGTTTTCACTCATTTTTGTTAATTCAAATTTAGCACAGAATTTTATAAATCTTGTGCCTACTTGTTCAGTTACTTTAGCACTTGCACTTTGATATATTGCAATGTCAACCTTGTCTTTAATATCATCAGGTTGTGCAGTTAAATCAACTAGCATTTTATTACGCTTATAATCATCAATAACACGATGTTCTTCGCCATTATGATCTACCCAACGTTGTAACATCAAATTGTTCCAATTGTAACCTTTTGTATCTTTATCAGCATATGCTTCTAATAGACCAACTTTGTTCTTAGAACCTTTCTTGCGTACACCAGGGTAAGCACTAAACACATTGTCGCTAGTGTCGCCACGCATACACTTTTCAAATAACTCCCATTCTGGTACAGGAGCAGGTTTTTCTTCTTTTGTTTTTTTATCAATTACACGTTTACCTTTGTCATCAAATATGCCTTCAAGTGTAATTAGATTATCTGTAATACCATTATACTGTTGTACATTAGGTGCAATTAATTGATAAAAGTCTTTATCACTACTAACAATAGTATGATTATCGCTGGGATGTAAGTGTATCCAACGTGCAATAATATCATCAGCTTCAGCTTCGCTGTGTCGTATTACACTGCAATTTGTTTCTTCTGCTAGATATTGATTAAAGTTATCAAACGTCTCCCAAAATAATGTTTCTTCTTCTTTTTCTTTTTCAGTCATAGCTGCACGAAGATCACTACGATTCTTTTTATAAGGTGCATAGAAGTCTTTACGCCAACTGCGACCCTCAAGTGCAAACATTACATGGTCAGGATTAAATTTGCGTTGTACTTTATTGATGCTAGACAATACAATATGTAATGCGTAACCCACTTTTTCCCATGAGTCAGCATTTTTGTAAACACTGTGCCTTGCTCTAAAAAACATATTAGCAGTGTCAATTAATAGATAGTTAGCCATCTATGTACCTCTGTTATGTAAGTAAACTATTATCATTAATATATTGTAACATATATTTCTTCCAAAAGCGATGACTTTCTGCACCATAATGGTAACTTTTTCTTGATACAGTTACAAAATTGTTGCTTTTTAGCACTGCATCAAATGTTCCATTAGGATTATATGGGTCAATATATACATTCCCCCAGTCTAATTGCTGTTCTTTTGGTATTGCATCAAATGCAGTGTTGCCATTAAAAAATACATGAACAATGCCCATATCCTTTAATTCTTTATGAAATTCAAAAATTTCTTGATGTGCTTGTTGAGTAGCAGTATTCCAATCTACATTACGCACATACTCTTTATATTGATTTTGGTGGCTTTTGGGTACATCATCAATCCCGCTAGCATTGACTTGAAACCATTTCCCTTCGATTAGCCATTCTTGTCTTTCCCATGTACTCCACTGGATAATCATCAGCAATCCTTTGTCAGCATGATGAAAATTTTGTTTTAGCCAATCACGAGTAGTACGAATAATACGTGCGTTGCTGCTAGCACTTTCTGCATCCAAATGCAAACTAGATTTGATTGCATGAGTTAATCCCATTGCCCACGTTACTTTTTTATTATCAGGGTGCGGAGCTCTTCCCATCATCCAATATTGCGGATCGTCTTCTGCAAATGCATGGTTATTAACTGCTTCAGCACCTGCTGCATGACTATCACCATTTACATAAAGTATCATTTCTTTTCTTTAAACTCTATTGTATTCCAAATTGGAAGATTTGGTAGTTTTTCTTTAAGATATTTTAGTTCATCAATTTCTTTTGCAATTAAATCAAACCCAAACCACCAAGGAAATAATCCATGTATTATACCTGCATATCCTCGCTTTAGTCTTTTCCAACCTTCACTGACTGCAAATTTACAATGCTCCCAGTAATTTACAATAGTTACAGGAGTATCGTCACCTGCCATAAGTTTGGCTTGTTTTAAATGTTCTGTAAAGAATCCCATTTTTCAATGTCCTCTGGATTGTTTATTTCTACGCCTGAGAATTCGGTGTGCCAGCATCCAATATCCCAACCAGCTTTAAGCCAGCGTAACTGCTCGAGCTTCTCTACTTTTTCTTCTTGTGTAACTTCTAAATTATTATACATTTCTAATGCATTGCGCCTGTAACCATATACACCTAGGTGCCATAATCCGTAACCTGTCATGCCTCTACCAAACCATAGAGCTTGATCGCCTGCACGTACCATTTTAACACTAGCTGGATTGTTCTGTTCTTCCTCTGGCATATCAGTAAACACAGTACTAACAGGATAATGTTTAAGGCATCCTACACATTTTTCTATCATTTCAACAGTAACATCTGGCATGTCACCTTGTACATTTACAAACTGATCGTATTCAGCAAACAAATCATTACCAATAGCACCAGCACATCGCTCGGTCCCGTTCTCGTAAGAAATCTCTTGATCAATCCAACATATGTCCCAACCAAATATCCTGCCAATTCGCATGTCGTCTGTAAGTACGTAGGTATCGTGCCCTGTTTGTTTACAAGCGTCATATACTCTCTCAATCATAGTTTTGCCACCTAAGTTACACAATGGTTTACCTGGAAAGCGTGTGCTACCGTATCTAGCCGGTATAAGAATAGCGGTGGATTTCATCTACTGTCCTTTCAAAGTCTTCTAAGCGTAACATATTTGGCCCATCACTTGGGGCTATATCAGGATTAGAATGGACTTCCAAGAAAAAGTTCCTGATCCCAAGAGCAGCCCCACTACGAGCCAAGCCAGGGACGTAATCACGATTCCCACCTGAACTAGAACCAAGTCCGCCCGGCTTTTGGACAGAGTGCGTAACATCGAAAACAATATCATGTTCATAAGTGTCGAGCATATACATAAGACCAGTATAGTCAACGACAAGATTGTTATATCCAAAACTAGTACCCCTTTCGGTTATCCAAAGTTCTTTGGCGTCATTGCATTTACTTAGTATACCTTTTATATCCCAGGGTGCAAGGAACTGACCTTTTTTAATGTTTACAATTTTATTTGTATTGCAAGCAGCTTGTACTAAATCTGTTTGTCGGCATAAAAATGCAGGTATTTGTATTACATCAATAGCTGAGTACCATTTATCTACGCCCTTAAAACTTTCAATCTCAAACACACTGTGGAAGTCAGTTAGTATTTTAACATTGTAGATTTCTTTTAATGCTACAAAGTCATCAAACGTACCTCGCATACCCATACCACGTACACCTTGCATACTACTACGATTTGCCTTGTCAAAACTTGCTTTAAATATGTATTCAATATTATACTTGTCGCACACACGTTTACATTCTTTAGCAATCTCTGCACTCTGTGCTAATGTCTCGTGCTGGCATGGCCCTGCTATTATTCGCATATCTTAATTCCAATATTTTTTAACATGGCTCTAGCTTCACTAGTATTGGTTACCTCGTCAGAGTTGGCAATCTCTTCACAGTATGTAATGGTATCAATTGCTTCCCACAGTAATGCATGTGTTCGATATGGATACTTAAAATTACCTTTAAGGTGATATTCCCAATACATCATACGAATGCTCCCTGGCCTAGTGCTTTAGATATTTGTTTCTTTTTATGTTCCCGTCCCATTAAATATGCAACTTGAAAAATCCTAGCTTTCTTTGGATCATCTTCAATAAATGTTTCACCGCCTACATTTACGTTTCCTAGTGTTGTATTGATTACAACTTCATATAGGCCAGTTTCTACATATTTGGTAATCATTTATTATCTTCCTTGTTACAAACACGTTTTCTTAAATCGCTACTACTAAATCTGTGATCTCTTTTATTAAAATGCAAGTCAATACCACGCTTTCTGCATACTTCTTTGCCGGTAAAATCTTTTTCTCGGTATTCTTCCCCAAGAAATCTCACATGTACTTCGAACAATTCTAATATATCAGTTACATCATTTTCAGTTTCATACGGAACAATTTCATCTACTAAATGTAATGCATTTAATTGGGCGTATCTCTCTACCATTGTTTGTACAGGTGAGTTTTTTTCTGGTCTATCTCTACTAGGATCAGCTTGTAATCCTACAATCAAATAATCACAGTGGGACTTTGCTTCTCGTAGCATACCAATATGCCCAGCATGTAACAAATCAAATGTACTAAATGTAATTCCTATTTTCATTAACTCATCTCTCGTCGTCCACCGCCAATATCTTTTTCTTTGATAGGGCGTTTACCATCAGTAAGATCAGCTTGTTCTTGTTCATGTGTTTCCATTACAACATTCCTGCAAACATTTTGAAACCAGCGATCAACAATTTCATGTTCATCTTCGTTAGGCTTCATTTGATACCCTGCCCTAACTAAATTAGCAATAAACTTATCATTCCAGTCTAACTCAAACGCACCTGCATTCATGTCATCGGCGTCAAGTTCAAGTGTAATCACTTCAACATATGGTTCACTTTTTTCGGTTGCAATTTCTTTAGCAGTTTTTTTAGGTTTAGATTTAGGTTGTTCATTTTTTGATTTATTACGGCTAAATGTACTATTGATCAAACTTGAAAACCATGGATCTTTTTTCTTTACCATTTAAATCTCCTTAGTATCTATACTCGTTTGTTTTAAAAGGACCATTAATGTCAACACCAATGTAATCAGCTTGTTCGGGTCTTAGTTTTGTTATCACACCACCAAAGCCCTCAACCATATATCCCGCTACCTCTTCATCTAGATGCTTGGGCAATACTCTGACACATATTTCATTAGGAGTATTGTTAAACAACTCAATTTGTGCTAGTACTTGATTAGCAAATGAACCATCCATAATACGTGAAGGGTGCCCTGTTGCGTTACCTAAGTTAACTAAACGTCCTTTAGCTAGTAGTATAATAAAATCTTTGCGATCATCGCTGCGATAAATTTTATCTACGTTAGTTTTAATTTCGTCCCATTTATATTTTTCTAAGTAGGCAACATCAATTTCATTGTCAAAGTGTCCAATATTGCACACGACTGATCCACTTTTAATATTGTCTAGTAGTGCTGCATTAGCAACATTAACATTACCTGTTGTAGTAACCAGTATGTCTGTATCATTTATAACATCTTCGGCAAGTACAACCTCAAAACCATCCATGCATGCTTGCATTGCACATATAGGATCTATTTCAGTTACTCGCACAATCATGCCCTCTTGTCGCAAACTCTGTGCTGATCCTTTACCAACATCACCGTATCCAATAACTAATGCACGTTTACCGGCCATTAGCATATCTGTACTGCGTTTAATTGCATCATTTAAACTGTGTCTACAGCCATATTTGTTGTCGTTTTTGCTTTTGGTCACCGAATCATTAACGTTAATAGCAGGAAATTGTAGTGTATCTGCTTCAAGCATTTTAATCAATCGATGTACACCTGTAGTTGTTTCTTCCGTAACACCTAAAATGCCTTCTGCAACCTCAGGATACTCATTGTGTATGATTAATGTAGCATCACCACCATCATCTAGTATCATGTTTGGGTTCCAACCTTCAATTGTTTGTCTGATGCACCAGTCATATTCTTCTTCGGTTTCACCTTTCCAAGCAAATACTGGAATACCAGCTTCGGCAATAGCTGCGGCTGCATGATCTTGTGTGCTAAAAATGTTGCAACTACTCCAGCGTACTTCAGCACCCAAAGCTACAAGTGTTTCAATTAATACTGCGGTTTGAATAGTCATATGCAAGCACCCAACAATTCGAGCACCATTTAATGGTTGTTGGTCTTGATATTTTTGTTTGATTGCCATTAATGCTGGCATTTCTAACTCGGCAAGTTCTATTTCTTTTCTACCATAATCAGCTAAGGTAATATCAGCTACTTTATAAGTCATATTATATTCTCCACCCAATGTCTTCCCAAGGTACATCTTTGTCACCAAAGTGTCCGTATACACAATTCTTACTATAACTAGTATAGCTGAAAAGATCAAATTTGTCAATGATTCCTTTGGGCGTTAGATCAATTTTTGATTCAATAAATTGTTGTATACTGCGATTGTGTCCGTTGCTTTCTACATAAATGCTTGTAGGGTCTTTTACACCAATGGCATAACTAAGTTGAATTTGACACCAATCTGCCATGTCGTCTGCTACTACATTTTTAGCTAACCAACGTGCCATGTATGCCGCACTCCGATCAACTTTAGTAGGGTCTTTGCCACTAAAAGCGCCACCGCCGTGAGGAGCGAACCCGCCATAAGTATCAACGATAATTTTGCGACCAGTAACTCCTGCGTCACCGTCAGGACCACCAATGACAAAATTACCAGTAGGATTAATATGCCATACAGTATTGTCATCTATTAAATCTCCTAATACCTCTTTAACTGAATCTTTAATAGGAGCAGTAATGCTATGACCAAATCCTTCTTTGTGTTGCTGACTTACAACAACTTGATCAATCCTTTTTACAACTCCGCCTTCATACTCAACACTTACTTGTGACTTTGCATCGGGTTGTAAAAAATTATAACCATCTAGTCGCTTGTGTTTTAATTGTTCTAGTATTTTGTGTGCATAATAAATTGGTGCTGGCATGTATGCTTCGTTTTCATTACTTGCATAGCCAAACATAAGCCCTTGATCACCTGCACCAAAATCGTCTGTACCTAACCCAATGTCTCCTGATTGAGAATGGATTTCGTTATAGAGTTTTAAGTTCTCCCAATGAAATCCTTCCTGTTCATATCCAATCTCTTTAACTTTATTACGTACAATTGATTCAACTTCGTCTTTGCTTACGTTAAAGTTCTTTACTTCGCCTGCTAACGTAACATGGTTAGTAGTTACAAGTGTTTCAACTGCAACACGAGTAGTCTCGTCACCGTTGGCCAGGCCTGCATCTACAAGTGCATCACTAATTTGATCTGCTACTTTATCTGGATGGCCGTCGCTTACACTTTCGCTTGTAAAAATATATTTGTTCATAGTTTTTAGTTTCCTTTATTGTTTGGTAAAGACATAAATGCCTTCAAACTTTTCTCTACCTGCTAGTTTATTATTACCTACACCAGGACGGGTATTGAGCATCATCTTAATTGTTGATCTGTATTTAAATCCTAATTTTTCTGCTGTTTCTATCCAACGATCAACTACAAAATATTCTTTGTTTCCGTAACTTTTGTAATCAGCAATGTTTGTAGCAAATATCCCATCGCTGTTAAGACCTTTGTGAATGTTTTTAATAGTAGGTGCCACATAGCCATCAAACCAACTGTCCATGCTGTTGTATTTAACCATGCACTGAGTAGGCTCGTCAGAATATTTTTCTAAGTTAAAGTACGGAGGCGAACTAAATGCTAAATCAATATCTTCGCATTGATAATCTTCACTGGGACTACATATAATTTCAGCATTGGTATCTAACAACGTTTTCAAATAATTTAAATAATTAAATGTTTCTGTATTAGGATCTGTGCCAATGTATTTATAATTCATATTACTACTTGACGTTCCCAAAAGCCTTCCACCATATCCGCAACTGTAATCATATACTCGGCCCCATAATACTGGACACAAATGTTCAATAATAGCACGGGCATGCTGTGGTTTAAAATTTTGCACATTTTCACCTGTGACTAATTCTAAACTTCGGCGCATTGCTGTTGGATACACCAACTTATCACCTTCTCTAAATTCAAAACAAATTCTAATAGCACGTTTAAGTTTTGCATCATTGCGAAACCTATCCATTAAACTGTTTGAACCTCGTCCTTTGGGTTCTGCTGTTTGCATGTTCGTAAACAAAAAACGATTAATTGTTTGTCCTTGATTGTTTCCAAGTCCAATAACATTATTTTCTACTTTTTTATATGACAAGTCTCGGAATTGTTTTAGTGCGTTACGTAATCCTTCTTCAGTGTAGTAAACAATAGGAACAATATCTCTATCCCGGTATATATCAAACACTTGGTCTATAGTTCCGGTTGGATCTTTTTCATATACTTTAGTAGTAAATTTATCTAACTGTGGATATAAATCTTCGTAACCAGTGAACTCATCAGCAAACACATGCTCTGGGTTAATACTCCAAAATTTGTGTATATCTTCTATCATGATGGTAAATTTGAATCAAGGAAGTTGACAAGATCGTGGTGTATTTTTTCAAAATGTGTATATCGAATATCTTTGTAATGCTGTTGGTTATACCGACAAATGCTTTCGGATTCTGTTAAAAACTTTTTTAAATCTGTTTGTAACAATTTTAGTACGCTGTCAGCAACAGCATTAATGCGTTGATCGTTATCTTCAATAACATCAAAACTTTCATCTATCCATTTATCAAATGTTTTAAATCCCATGTCGTGTAGCTTTGCATATGTTCCATATGCACCTAATAGCACAAAAGGATGCCCTGCCAAGATTGGCTTCCATGTTTTCTCAGTTAAAAACACATGATCTATCATGCTTTCGGTTACTAAACTAAAGTAACTATCTGTATACTGTGCCGGAACAATATGATTTGGTGTCCAATTTCCAGCTGCCCAATAATGGTGTCTAAAACTTTTCATGTTACGTTCATCATTGCCAACTGTTGGAACACTATCAAGATCGACATATTCACTTTCATATGCCTTGGGTAAGTATACAGGATCAATTGGACATACATCTTCGGTGTTGTCTGTTGTGGGATATCCTATATAACTGTGTATACTGTAGTTGACTTGATCTAACAAAAGGTTGCGGAGTTTCCATCTATGATCACAATGTCTCCCGTTTAACCAGGTAAACTTATATGGTTTATCTAGCCAGGAAAATATTTTATCAACTGTGTACAATTTTGCACGTACCCAATTAATATCAGTTAACGTTAAAAAGAACCAAGTGTCAACATTAATTGACGTACAGTCTTTTCTTTCACCACCTACTATAATTGGAAAATCTATTGCCTCTGGAATATCAGCGACAATAGCGTCTCTTTCACTTAAACTATTTTCATATGGGTCTAAAAATACAATATAGTTGTTGTTGCTGATTAATTGTTTTGTAAGATCAAATCTAAAATTTGCTTCACTAGTTTCCAATAGTATAATGCTATTGCTAATGTTGGTTAATTTATCCCAGTCTTTTAAAAAAGTTATATTACGTAATGCTCGCCCGGCCCAATTTTGTATTTGAACAGTTTTTTCTTCGTGTATTATACCATATATAGGTAATACCATTACCATCCTGCTTTTCTAATTGCATCTGAAGGATCTTCGTCCTTCTTAATTTTAGCCTTCATAGCTCGTTCATGTTGTTCGTTCTTATAGTCACGTGTATTATAAAGCTCGTCGAACGGATATGGAGGATGGTAAGGCTTCTTCACCGGCTTACTTTTAAAAAGATTTTTAATAAATTTTAACATTTTAAGTTCCTATTGCATTACCAAATAAGTAAACATGTACACGGGCCGCTACGTTATAACCACGTTTAAAGGCTCTAGCCGCAACATCACCTGCTGTTGCTTCTTGTTCTTCACTTCTTGCACCAACTGGCATAACCCATACGGGCCATTTAACACCTGCACTACGCATTTGTGCAATTACACTTTCCATTTCTTCCCATTGTTCATCACTATTACCAACTA